>Ga0114951_10000065_pt1 | contig 138235 bp, 109 predicted proteins | sample AM7aDNAmetaG_FD_88677 | JGI IMG/M metagenome (GOLD analysis project Ga0114951, IMG submission 88677) | Freshwater microbial communities from Finland to study Microbial Dark Matter (Phase II) - AM7a DNA metaG | ecosystem: Environmental > Aquatic > Freshwater > Lake | place: Finland: Lake... | reverse complement strand
GTTTTTTTCGAGGTCCAATCGGTGACCCCTATATTATACCTCTAAGTTAATAAAACCTCCGAAACTATTACTATGTCAAAGAACGATTTTTATCTTATTTTTGTTAACTAAACGACATTGATTCTTAATTTCTAATTCACCGCTTTCGGTCTTGTTGTTCGGCAAACATAAACTTTCTATATTTGTAAAAAAATGTGAATGTCTTCACAAAAACCATCCATTCCAAAAGGAACACGCGACTTCTCGCCTGCCGAAATGGTGAGGCGCAACTTTATTTTTGATGTTATCCGGAATGTTTTCCAGGTATTCGGATATCAGCCCATCGAAACTCCGGCCATGGAGAACCTGTCAACCCTCATGGGCAAATATGGGGAAGAGGGCGACAAACTGCTGTTTAAAATCCTGAACTCGGGCAACTACCTTGACGGACTTCCTGAAGCAGAATCAGGTATGCGGGATGCCGGATCGAGGCTCGTTCACCTGACCAGACATATTGCTGAAAAGGGCCTCCGCTATGACCTTACTGTCCCTTTTGCGCGGTTTGTCGTTCAACACCAGAACGACCTGGTTTTTCCGTTTAAACGTTACCAGATACAACCCGTTTGGCGTGCCGACCGTCCCCAGAAAGGCCGCTACCGTGAATTTTTCCAGTGCGATGTGGATGTTATCGGGAGCAACTCATTGCTGAATGAGGTTGAACTTGGTCAAATCATCGATACGGTTTTTTCAAGACTGGGTATCAACGTGCTCATCCGCCTGAACAACCGCAAAGTCCTGGCAGGAATTGCCGAAGCCATCGGGGCGCCCGACAAACTAACCGACATCACCGTTGCGATGGACAAACTGGATAAAACCGGGATGGACAAGGTGGTTGACGAACTGATCGAACGGGGCATTACCTATGAATCTGTTGAGAAACTTCAGCCCATCCTTACCCTCGAAGGGAAAATAAAGGAGAAATTTGACACGCTCACCAGTTTTTTTGCCAATTCAACGATCGGACAAAAAGGGATTGAAGAAATGCGCATCGTTCTGCAACACCTCAAGGATCTTGACCTTAAAAACAAATTTGATTTCGATATCACCCTTGCCCGCGGTCTCAGTTACTATACAGGCACCATCATTGAAGTCAAGGCGCTCGATGCAGCCATGGGCAGCATTTGCGGAGGAGGCAGGTACGATGATTTAACCGGGATATTCGGACTGCCAGGCATGTCGGGCGTGGGCATTTCCTTCGGTGCCGACCGCATCTGTGATGTTATGAGTGAATTAAAACTCTTTCCCGAAACCCTCCAGGCGGTATCCAGGGTCCTGTTTGTAAATTTCGGGACTGAAGAAGAAAAATATTGCCTGAAACAACTTGCAGATCTCCGCAAGGCAGGCATACCTGCAGAACTCTATCCCGATCCCTCCAAACTGAAAAAACAGATGGAGTATGCCAACCGGAAGAACATCCCCTTTGTGATCCTTGTCGGCAAAGATGAAATGGAGCAAGGGCAGATGGCCCTTAAAGACATGCGTTCGGGCGAACAAAAAATATGTACGCCCGGCGAGGTTAAACAAATATTGTCATGGTAAAGAAAAATGTGAAGCGCACATGGTCCACAGCCATTCTTAGTGCACGCAGCATGATTATCGGAGCAGAGTAAGCTGGCAATGCAGAATGCATGAATGCAGGAATGCAGGAAAACAGTGATCTCCGGTAATTTTTAGTTTTTAATTTTTAATTTCTATTGAGCTATGACATTAATTATAAAAGGCGCTGGCCTTACAATTGAAGACGTGGTCAGGGTTGCCCGCCACAATGAAAAAGTAGAACTTGATCCCAAAGCAGTTGAACGTATACATATATGCAGGGCGATGCTTGAGCGGAAAATTCAGGCCCACGAAATCATGTATGGTGTAAATACCGGTATCGGCGAATTTTCTGAAATGGTGCTAAACGACGACCAGGTCAAGGAATTCCAGAAATACCTGATATACAACCATGCCGCCGGTATTGGCGACCCAATGCCCATCGACTGGGTACGCGGCGCCATGCTCGGACGTATTAACGTGCATGCCCATGGCAATTCCGGTTCCCGTCTTGAGATCACCCAAACGCTTGTCGACATGCTGAACAAGGGTGTAACGCCCATGGTTTGTCAGAAGGGATCGGTGGGTGCATGCGGCGACCTTGCCCCCATGTCGCAGATTGCCTTGTTGATGATGGGCGAAGGACAGGCTTATTACCAGGGAACCCTGATGCCGGGTAAAGATGCGCTCGACGCTGCCGGCATACCTGTTCCGGGACTGCAGGCACGCGACGGACTTGCCACCATTAATGGATCCAATGTGCTTACGGCCATGAGCGCCCTTTACCTTTTTGATGCCAATAACTGGCTGAAACAGGCTGAAATCGCAGCTTCCATGTCGCTCGAAGCCATGAAGGCAAACATGCGCCCCTACAGTCCGAAACTCCATGAAATCCGTGGATTTAAAGGAGCTGTGCGTAGCGCTGCAGCCATTCTTAAATGTGTTACCGGGGGTGATCTCGTGGAAGGAAAGGTGAAATGCAAGGTCCAGGATGCTTATTCCATGCGTTCCACACCCCAGGTCATCGGCGCCGCTCATGATGCGCTGGCCTATGCAAGGTCGCAGGTGGAGATTGAACTGAACGGCGTGGGCGATAACCCGATATTCTTCCCCGAAGAAAATCTTCAGCTCTCGGGAGCCAATTTCCAGGGTTCGCCCGTTTCTGTACCAATGGATATGGCTGGTTATGTGATCACCATGGTCAGCGTTATGAGCGAACGCCGGATGAACCGGTTGAACAACCCCGCCCTGAGCGTTGGGCTGCCTGCTTTCCTGACCAAGGGAGCCGGCATGTTCAGCGGTCTCATGTTAAGCCAGTACACTGCCGATATGCAGATCGTTGAACAACGAATTCTCTCAGCGCCTGCATCAATCCAGTCGATTCCGGCCGCAGCCGACCAGGAAGACTTCGTTTCCATGGGCATGAACACGGCCCTGAAAAACTTCCAGATTCTCGACAACGCTTACGGCATTCTTGGAATTGAACTGATGGCTGCCGCCCAGGCCCTGGATTTCAGGGAATATAAATTCGGGGCAGGCGTCTCAAAAGCCAGGGAGGTCATCAGGAAATATGTTGACTTCCTCGAAGTGGACAGACCGCTCTATCCTGATCACAACGCCATGAAAGCGCTCGTGAAATCATGCGAAATACTCACGGAAGTTGAGAATACTTTAGGAACACTTGAATAGAATGGAAAATGTTCACGCGGATTTGCGCAGATTTACGCAGATATAATCGCAGATTTTTGCGGAATAAGCCTCCTGTTGGTATAATTCTGCGTGAATCTGCGAATAAAAATCCGCTCAAATCTGCGTGAACATTTTCACTTGTTGTTACGAACACCCCTGCTAAGCACACCCAATCATTAACCCATAAAAAAACCGTCGTATGGAAATCACCGATTCTATCCCGTTCTGGCCGTTTATCCTGGCCCTGATCATCCCCATCCTCATCTTTGCACTCACAACTGCCGTGGTCGAGATCGCAGGAGCCTGGTATATGTTCGAAAAGGCCGGTGAACCCGGCTGGGCAGCAATTATTCCTGTTTACAATTTACTTATTGGTATTAAAATTGCCGGAAAACCCTGGTGGTATATCCTGTTGATGATGATCCCCGTTGTGAATCTGGTGATTCTTATTATCACCCTGGACGGGTTATCAAAAAGCTTCGGCAAAAGCTCAGGTTTTACTGTCGGTTTATTTTTCCTGCGATGGATATTTATCCCTATCCTGGGATTCGGCAAAGCAGTTTATGTTGGAGACAAATCTAATTTTGGCGCATAAATAATGGAAGACACAACACAGGAGCAGCTGCCCGAAGCACAGCCCAAACGCCCCAACATGCTCACCATACTCTGTATTCTCACCTTCATCTGGAGCGGGCTGTATCTGTTTTCCAACCTGGTCATTGCCGGGTTTTATGATGTTTTCCTTCAGATTGCCCCGGAAATCAGCGAAAAGTTCAAATTGCCCGGTATCGATCAGTTGCTTGCACCCGGCCCGGTTTTTTTTATTGTGTCGGCCGTGTTGTTTGCCGGTTCAATTGCGGGGGCTATCCTTATGATGCGCCAAAAGAAAGCAGGGTTTCACATCTATACAATCTTTCAGATCCTGCTCATCCTTGCAACCATGTATTTCATGCACCTGCCCGCACCGGGGCTTTTCGACCTTGTGTTTTCAGGGCTTTTCATCTATCTGTACAGCATGAACCTCAAATTTATGACCTGACATGAACAAGGAGGCCGTGAATATTGATGTTGCCGGGGATGTGAAGGCCAGGACACGACCTGTTTTGCTAACTGTGTTGTGCCTGTTCGCCTTTGTTTATTTTGCGTTGCTTTCAATGCTCTTTTTCACATGTATCTTCTACTCGGGGACCATCACGCGCGTGCGAAACCTCTATGTTCCTGAAAATGCCTATTCCCACAACCATTTGCTTGTCCTTTTCTCTTCAGGATTCCTCTTCAACCTGCTGGCATTCGGAGGTGCCCTTTTCATTTGGTCTGGTAAAAGGACCGGTTTCTGGCTGCTGGCGCCTTCCTGTCTTATAATTTCTGCCTGGCAGGCACTTCAGCCGCAAATCAGCACCGGTACAACCATGGTAAATATCTTCCTGCTGCTCCTTTTTGGCCTTTTTTTCAGAAAACTGAACTAACCAGTTTGACTGACAATACCTTAGCCCGAGATTGCCTTGTTATGTTTTCCCCCTGACGACCCCGGCCGGTGTGAATTAACAAACATTGTTAAATTATTATTAAATTTTTGTTAAAATCTTGTTTGTTACATAAAAACTATTTCTTAAACTTGCAGTTGAAATAAACCTCTTTGAAGAAAAACCTCCATATATATACCATTCAGTTGGCTCATATCACGCCATACTCCCGAATGAATTTAAATAGATCACTGATAATTAATACATTTACTAACTAAAATCAAACTGTATGAGAAAATTTACTATTTTCCTTGCCCTTATGCTTTTCATAGGGTTGCAAGTTGCCAGCGCCCAGCGTACGATTACGGGCAAGGTAACAAGTTCTGATGATGGTGCCGGAATTCCGGGTGCCACCGTCATGGTCAAAGGCACCGCTGTCGGGACCATTACTGATGTTGACGGGAAATACTCCCTGAGTGTGCCCAAGGATAAGGATGTGCTGCTGTTCTCTTACGTCGGGATGGTATCGCAGGAGCTCAAACTTGGCGCTGACAATGTTGCCAACGTTGTTTTAGCTGCCAGTGTACGGGAACTTGAAGGCGTTGTTGTTACCGCACTTGGTATTCCCAGGGAGAAGAAGTCACTCGGCTATGCTACCCAGGAAGTAAGCGGGAGCGATCTCAACAAAGTGCAGACCGATAACTTTGTCAACTCCCTTTCGGGCAGGGTTGCCGGTGTTCAGGTAAGGGCAACCACCAACATGGGTGGTTCAACCAACATCACTTTAAGAGGTACCAAATCCCTGACCGGTGACAACCAGGCGATGTTTGTTATTGACGGGGTTCCCGTGAACAACAGTGTCACGAACTCGACCAACCAGCAACAGGCCGGCCAGGGTTATGACTATGGCAATGATGCTTCCGACATCAACCCCGACGATATTGAAACCATCAACGTTTTGAAAGGCTCGGCCGCTACTGCTCTGTACGGTTCGCGCGCTGCCAATGGTGTGATCATGATCACCACCAAAAAAGGTGCCGGATCAACCGCATCAGGAAAAAAAAGCGTGGGTGTCACCCTGAATTCAGGCGTTACAGTTGGTTTTGTTGACAAATCGACCTTCCCCGAATACCAGCAGGAATACGGCGGTGGCTACGGTCACTATTATGATGGCCCCGGCAGCAACTGGTATATGCGTTATATCAACACCGATGGTTCCATCACCATAAACCCGGTTGATGCCAATAGTAAGCTTACCAAATGGGTTACTACTTCGGAAGATGCCTCCTATGGTGCAAGATTCGATGGTTCACCTACTTACCAGTGGACAGCCGTTGACCCGCAGTCACCCGGTTACCTTAAAGCTACCCCCTGGCTTCCCGCCGCCAATGGCCCAGTTACCTTCTTTGAGAACCCGGTGACCTTCACCAATTCGGTTGCCCTGGATAACGCCTCCAGCCTTGGCAGTTACAGGTTGGCTTATACCAACTACAAACAGAACGGTCTCATGCCGAACAGCCAGATGATCAAGAACAATGTTTCGTTGAACGGAACATGGAACGTGAACAGCAAACTGACTGTTACAGGATTTGGCAACTATTCGCTCAACAATACCACAGGCCGTAACTCAACCGGTTACAATGACAACATTCTCACATCCATGCGTCAGTGGATGGAAACCAACGTTGACATGAAAGACCTGAAGAACATGTATAACCTGACCGGGCGTAACGCCACTTGGAACTATGCCGACCCGTCGGATGCACAGCCTATTTTCTGGGACAACTATTACTGGACCCGTTATGAGAACTATGAAACTGATAAAAGAAACCGTTTTATTGGGAATCTCAGTGCAAATTATAAAATCACCGACTGGTTAAGCCTTTTTGGACGTTTTTCAGTTGATACCTATACGGAATTGCAGGAAGAAAGAAGAGCCATCGGTAGCATTGCAGCCACGTTTGGTATCGGAACCACCGGAGCCGACGGCAGCGGTGGCAGAAGCGACCAGAGTTCAGGCTATCTCAGAAGGGATATCCGTTACAGCGAATACAACTATGACGCTATGGCCAATTTCAACAAGGATCTTTCCAAATCCTTCAACCTGAAAGCCGTTCTCGGTATGAACATCAGACGGACCAATTATGACCGTTTGATCTCCTCCACCAGCGGTGGTCTCCGGATTTCCGATCTTTACTCGCTGGCAAATAGTGTAGGCCCGCTGCCCCTTCCCAAGGAACTTGCTTCCAAGGTTGGTGTAAATGGTATCTATGCCAGCGCTTCCCTCGGTTATAAAAACTTTTTATACCTCGACGCTACCCTCAGGAACGATCACGCTTCAACATTGCCTTCGGCCAACAGCAGCTACTATTACCCGTCAGTTGCCGGAAGCTTTGTTTTCTCAAACGTTATGCCTGATGCCAAATGGCTCTCTTTTGGAAAAGTTCGTTTAAATTACGCCAAAGTAGGAAACAGTGCAACTTTCGATCAGCTGGTCAACAACTACGTTATCAATACTCCGTTCTATGTTCTTTCAACCACCGTACCCACGACTAAGAAAGACCCGGATCTGAAACCTGAACTTACCACGAGTATTGAAGGTGGTCTTGAAATGTACTTCCTTGGCAAAAGACTTGGATTTGACCTGGCGTTGTATAAAACCAACACCGTTAACCAGATTCTGCCCCTCCCCGTTTCCTCTGCAACCGGATTCTACTACGAAGTGATCAATGCCGGCGAGATCCAGAACCAGGGGGTTGAATTAGCTCTCCACGCAACTCCCTGCAAAAACAAAAACTTCAAATGGGATGTGACTGTAAACTGGGCAATGAACAGGAACAAGGTTATCGCTCTGAAAGAAGGCATTAACACCCTCCAACTGGGATCATTCCAGGGCGGTGTTACCCTCAATGCCATGGTGGGACAACCTTACGGCGTTCTTTACGGAACTGACTATGTTTATAACAGCGGACAAAAAGTCGTGAAATCCAACGGTGCATACCAGATGACAACCAAATCAGACAATGTGATCGGAAACATGAATCCCGACTGGACCGGCGGCGTTCTGAACAACCTGACCTACAAGAACTGGTCGTTTGCCTTCCTGTTCGACGTACAAAAAGGCGGCGATATTTTCTCTCTGGATATGTATTACGGACTTGCAACAGGTATCTACAAGGAAACAGCCTACACCAACGACCTTGGCAACCCTGTAAGAGATCTTATCGTTTGGGCCGACCCTGCAGACCATTCCAAAGGTTATGCTTCAACGAGCGGTGGTTTCATCAACCCTGGCGTTCAGGTAAGTGCTACCGGAGTTGTTACCCCGAATACAACCAGATTAGCCGCGTCCAACTACGGTGCTTTTGGTTACGTAAGACTTCCCAATAAAGCGTTTGTTTACGATGCAAGCTATATCAAATTACGCCAGGTTTCATTATCCTATGCGTTGCCTTCCTCCCTGCTGAAAAAATGTTTCATTACCGGTGTAACATTTACCGCTGTGGCATCCAACGTTTGGATCCTGTTCAAGAACTTACCATACGCAGATCCTGAATCAGGACTCGGCGCGGGTAACCTGCAAGGGTACACTACAGGTTCATTGCCTACGACCCGTGATTTTAGCTTTAACGTAAAACTCACCTTCTAAATTAAAAAATCATGAAAAAGATATTATCAATTTTCCTGGTGATCCTGGTGTTTTCGTCCTGCACGAAACTGGAGAATCTGAATAAGAACATCAAGGATCCGACCAGTGTACCCGGTGAATCGCTGTTTACCGCAGCCCAGAAGCGTCTGTTCGACCAGATGACCACCCCCAACGTGAACCTGAATATCTGGAGAATGTTTGTTCAGCAATGGACAGAAACAACCTATACGGATGAAAGCAATTACGACATCATCACCAGGCCGATTCCCGCAAGCCACTGGAACCAGCTGTACGTAAGCGTGCTGAAAAACCTCGACGAATCTGCCAAAGTAATTAAAGCCTCAGGCAATAAACCTGGCGATAATGCGGCCGTTCTGGAGAACAAACTGGCCATCATTGAGGTAATGAATGTTTATACTTACAGCATCCTCGTTGAATCATTTGGCAATGTTCCTTATACCCAAGCATTAACAGACGGTGTTCTTTTACCGAAGTATGATGATGGTCTTACTGTTTACAAAGACCTGATAGCCCGCCTGAATGCTGCCATCGGAAAAATGAATCCAAGTTACGGCAGCCTTGATGCATCCGACAACATGTATGGCGGCGATGTAAGCAAGTGGCTGAAATTTGCCAATTCCCTGAAATTAAGGATGGGCATGCTCCTTTCAGATGTTGAACCTGCCCTGGCCAAAGCAACCGTTGAAGCAGCCGCTCCCGGTGCGCTTACTTCCAACGCTGATAATGCCAGACTTATCTACCTGACTTCCCAGCCCAATGATAACCCGATTTATGAAAACCTGGTTGCCAGTGGCCGTCATGACTTTGTTGGCGCTGATACCTATATCAATAAAATGAATGACCTCAACGACCCGAGGTTGCCATTTTATTTTACCCAGGTTGACACTTCCTCTGTCGTTGGAACAACTAAACTAGCCTATGTTGGCGGTGTTTATGGCGCTTCAAACGATTACACCCAGTATTCACACGTTTCCGATCCCATCCAGGCCCCGACGTTCGAGGCACTCATTTTCGATGCTGAAGAAACCGAATTCTTACTGGCCGAAGGTGCTGCAAGAGGATTCACTGTTGGCGGAACTGCTGCTGACCATTACAACCTCGCCATCACCCGCTCAATAGAGTATTGGGGCGGTACCCCGGCTGAGATTTCAGCATACCTGGGACAGACTAAAGTTGCCTATGCCACAGCAACAGGCACCTGGAAACAGAAGATCGGTGAACAGAAATGGCTCGGTTTGTACAATCGCGGCTTCGAAGCCTGGACTTCCTGGAGATTGTTGGATTTCCCGGTCCTGGTTGCCCCTGCTGATGCCAAAACAGACATCCCTGTTCGTCTTACCTTCCCGGTGGTTGAACAAACCCTCAATGGAGCCAACTATACCGCTGCAGCTGCAGCCATTGGCGGAGATGCTGTTACTACTAAACTGTTCTGGGATAAGAATTAATTCCGGAAATCAATCTTGAACTTTGCTTAAAAAAGAAAGCCACCCAAAAGGTGGCTTCTTTTTTTTTTAGACCTCATTGATCCAGCACCGGCGGCGGATATTTACCCGGGCATCATAGTTTTTCCATATGGTGATGGCACGAAAGTTCTCCTCCAACTGGGGATGCGTACGGGCAAGTTTAATGCCTGCATCAATGTAGGCCTTGTTCAACTCGTGATAAACAAGCGCCAACACTCCTTTGCCCTGGTAATCAGGCCTTACGCCGATCAGGTACATATGAATGGTGTCGTTCCATTTCATGGCCCGTAAGATGTGCAGGAAACCAAAGGGAAACAACCGTCCCTTCGCCTTTTGCAGCGCTTTTGCAAGGCATGGCATGGTTATCCCGAATCCCACAACGTCATCCTGGTTGTCAATTATCAGTGAAACAAACTCCGGACGGATAAAACCGAAATATTGTTGCGTATAACTGTCCATCTGTCTTTTGGTAAGCTCGGTGAACCCGTAAAGATCATAAAAAGCCTTGTTATACATAGCAAACATCTTTGCGGCATACGGTCTTATCTCACTTGCTTTTCGCGGTTTTAAAAGATGCAACTTGTATTTTTCAAGTACAATCCTGGTCATGCGCTCAACCTTGTCGGGAATTGAATCGGGAATAGTGATCTCAAACTGGATCCAGTCGCTTGCCTTGCGGAAACCGAGCTTCTCCATGTGATCCACATAATAGGGATAATTGTAAATCGCCGACAGGCTGGAAATCTGGTCATATCCCTCTGTCAGCATCCCTTCTGGGTCCATGTCGGTAAATCCCAGGGGGCCGTGAATGCTGGTCATCCCCTTTGATCGCCCCCACTCTTTTACCGTTTCAATTAAAATCCGGGAAACATCCGCATCGTCGATAAAATCGATCCATCCGAAACGAACCAGTTTTTCGTTCCAGCGTTCAGATTCCTTATGATTAATGATACCCGCAATTCTGCCAACCGGTTTGTTGTCGCGGTAAGCAATCCAGTATTCGGCTTCGCAATATTCAAAAGCAGGATTTTTGTCCTTTCTGAGCGTATTCAGTTCATCGAAAATCATGGGGGGCACCCAGAATTCATTCCCCTTGTATAGTTGAAAAGGAAAATCTATGAACCTGTTCAGATCGCGGCGTGTTGAAACCTTTCTAATCTCCAGTTCACTCATATTAAAGCCATCCTTCCTTTTTATACCAGGCCAGCGTTTCAGTTACGCCCCGTTCAAGGTCATATTCGGCGGTAAATCCGAAATCAAGTTGCAGGGGTTCTGTTTCACACCGCCAGTTGGTGCTGCTCAGAACATTGTATTTGTCGGTATTCAGGGTAGGAGTCCTTCCCCACAATCCTGCCAGCCGCTCGCCAACCGTAGCAATGGTTTTGACAACCGGCAGCGGAACGGTAAACCTGATCGTTTTCCTTCCCAGCACTTTCTTGGTGATCTGAGCGAAAATTTCAGACGGGTATTCCCTGCCATCGGCAACAAAATAGGCCTTGCGGGTATGTGGTGCTGACAGAGCAATAAATATAAACCTCACCAGATCGCGTACGTAAATGAAGGTCAGGATTTGTTTCTTAAAGCCGATGTATGGCTCCATCCCCCGGTTTATGGTTTGGAAAAACACGAAGTAATCTTTTTCCTTCGGGCCATAGACCCCCGTAGGCCTGACAATAAGCCAGGGAAAGTTCTCAAGAGAGGTAATGTACCGCTCAGCCTCCAGTTTGCTTTTACCGTAGAGTTCTATGGGTTTGGGTTCATCTGCAAGACGGACAGGCAGACCGGAATCCGGATTGCCGGGTCCAAAGGCGGCCAGGCTGCTGACGAAGAGAAATTTCTCAGGCACCATCCCGGTCTGAATCAGCGCTTCAATAAAATGAACCGTGTTCTGGCAGTTGACCCTGTAAAAATCCTCTTTTTTCCTGGCTTTTGTCAGCCCGGCATTATGAATGATATACTGGAAGGAGATGTTGTTGTTCCGGCACGATTCAAGGGTTTCCGTGACCTTTTCAGTAGTGGAAAAATCGAATTCCACGAAACAGATACGCGGGTCCTGCAGATATTTCCGGGAACTTGAACTGCGGATACCTGCATAAACCTGGAATCCCATTTCAAGCCCCTTCTCCACGAGAAAACTGCCAATAAACCCGCTGGCACCGGTAATCAGGATGTTTCCCATTATTCGCTACCTCGCTTTTTCGCTACTTCGCTACCTCGCCATTTCGCAATTTCGCTACCTCGCTACCTGGCTACCTTTAAAAATGCTTGATCCAGCATCTCCGCGTCAAATGCTGCCTGCCATTGAAATTCTTCCAAATGGTCAGGGCTTTGGCGTTGTCTTCAAGTTGCGGACTTGTAACGGCCTTTGTAATTCCATATTTGATATAGGCGCGATGCATTTCATTATAATAGAGCGCATTCACCCCTTTTCCATGATAATCGGGACGCACCCCGTTCAGGTACATGTCGATGACATCGTTCTTTTTTATGGCCCGGAGAATATTGAGAAAACCAAATGGGAACAGCTTCCCGTTGCATTTGCGCAACGCTTTGGTGAGGGAGGGCATGGAAACGCCAAAGCCTACCACGTCATCCTCCTTATCAACAACAAACGTCACAAATTCTGGCCGCACAAATCCGAAATAAGATTTGACATACATGTCCATCTGCTTCTGAGACAGTGCCGTGTAGCCGTAAAGATCACTAAAGGCTGCATTCAGGGTAAGGAACATCTTGGGAGCATATGGCAGCAGATCCTTTGCCTTTTTTGCCTGGACGATTTTCAGTTTATACTTCTCCTGTACAAGCAACGACATCCGCTCAACCTTGTCGGGGATAGATGGAGGTATCTCAAACTCATACTGCACCCAGTCGGCTGCTTTTCCAAAGCCAAGCCGTTCCATGTGCTGAACATAATAGGGAAAATTGTAGATGGAGGTAAGGGTTGACTGTTCATCAAATCCCTTGATCAGCATCCCCTCATAATCCATGTCGGAAAACCCGAGCGGCCCATGAATGCCGTTCATTCCCTTTGCACGTCCCCAATCTTCCACTGTTTCGACCAGCAGGCGCGATACTTCAGGGTCGTCGATAAACTCGATCCAGCCAAAACGCACCAGTTTCTCGTTCCAGCGTTCATTGGCTTTATGATTGATGATCCCGGCTATCCTGCCAACGATTTCATCACCACGGTACGCCAGCCAGTACCCCGCGTCACAGAAGTCAAAAGCAGGGTTTTTAGCCCTGCTCAAGGTATTCATTTCGTCCATCCTGATGGGCGGGCACCAGAACTGGTTGCCTTTATAATGCTTGTACTGAAAATTGATGAACCGCTTGAGATCCCTTTTTGTGCTGATTTCTGCTATCCGAATCGGGCTGGTATTTGTCATCAGGTTTATTTTGATAGGATATGGAGTTTCTTCCCCAGTTTTTCAAATTTTTCCAGGGCAATATCAACCTGATCCCTGGTATGGGTTGCCATGAGAGAAAAGCGAATCAGTGTGTCATCCTTGCTTACTGCCGGAGAAACCACCGGGTTAACAAAAATGCCTTCATCCAGCAACATGCGGGTAATAGTAAGGGTTTTGAGATTATCCCTTATGTACAGCGGGATAATGGGCGTGACCGTATTCCCGATGTCGAACCCGAGTCTCCTGAAATTATCAATGGCATAATGGGTGACATCCCATAGGTGTTCGATGCGTTCGGGCTCGCTTTTGATGATCTCAAGGGCTGCAAGCACTGCTGCAGCCGAAGCGGGGGTTGCCGAAGCGCTGAAAATAAGCGTGCGGGAATGATGTTTGATATAATTGATCGTTTCTGCATCGCTGGCAATAAATCCGCCAAGGGCTGCAAGAGATTTTGAAAAAGTGCCCATGATCAGGTCAACTTTGTCGGTAAGGCCGAAGTGACTGGCTGTTCCTGAACCGTTTTTGCCTAAAACGCCAATGGAGTGGGCATCATCCACCATGACGGTCGCTTCATATTTTTCTGAGAGCCTGACGATTTCCGCGAGGTTGGCAATGTCGCCGTCCATGCTGAAAACCCCGTCGACCACGATCAGTTTGATCCGGCTTGGTTCACACCGCTTAAGGATGGATTCGAGGGAATGCATGTCGTTATGGCGGAATTTAAGCACCTTGGCAAACGACAAACGGGTGGCTTCGATGATGGATGCATGATCCAGTTCATCGATCAGTATATAATCGTTGCGTCCGGTTACTGTCGGAATCACCCCCAGGTTGACCTGGAAACCGGTGCTGTAAACCAGGGCAGCCTGTTTACCGACAAATTCAGCAAGTTTTGTTTCAAGTTCAATATGGATGTCGAGGGTGCCGTTCAGAAAACGGGAGCCGGCACAGCCGGTACCATATTTTTCGGTTGCCTTTATGGCAGCTTCTTTGATTTTCGGGTGATTCGTCAAACCAAGGTAGCTGTTTGAACCAAACATAAGCACCTTTTTCCCATTCATGGTCACCACGGTATCCTGGTCCGATTCTATCATCCGGAAGAATGGATAGATCCCCATCTTTTCAACTTTCTGTGGCTCGGTATAATGGGCTAATTTTCGCTGTAAAAACCTCATTTTTGTATGTTTCTGTAAAATTAAAGCGGGCAAAGGTACGAAATTATTTACATATTTTTAGTTGCAAAATCTCGTCCTGCCTTCAACGCATTTAAATTCAGGTCTATCACCTTGTCACCTTTCTTGCGGAAGGTAAACCTGATGGCATCCTCAATTTTCTCATAAGCCATGCCCAGGAACGGCGAGGCGGCGCCAAGGATGACGATATTGGCGGCTTTTGTAGAGCCTGCCTCTTTTGCCAGGCCGTCAGCATCCAGGGCAATGTGATGAGGAACCTTTCCAATTTCCTCCATGATCAGAACGGGATCAGGATAATTGGGGATATTGTTGAAAGGTTTGGTATTTGTAATGACCCAACCTTCAGATGAGAGGTATGGGAGATAACGGAGTGCTTCGAGCGGCTCGATTGAAATGATCATGTCGGCCTGCCCGAACGGAATCAGATCGGAGGCTATTTCATTGTGCGAAATACGAAGATTCGACATCACGTCGCCTCCCCGCTGGCTCATGCCGTGCACCTCCGATTGTTTTAAGTACATGCCTTGTCCGAGTGCGGCGTATCCTATGATGGCAGCTATGGAAATGATTCCCTGACCACCAACACCTGCCAGAATAATATCTTTCTTCATCAGATAGTAATTTACTTGTTCCTGAATTTTTCCCTGATCCGTTTATCAATGGCCACGATGCATTCCCTGCGGGGAATGATCACGGAGACGCCCTTATAGGCTAGTTCTTCCTTCATAATGGCCACATTCTCGTCATGGTACTTCTTCAGTGGTTTTAAAATCCGGATATGGGCCTCCTCCACGCCAAGTCCCCTGCATATATCTTCAATCTTTCCAAATGCCTGGGAGTCCTGTCCGCCAGTCATAGCCGTGGTCCCATTATCAAGGATCATCACAGTGATAGGTGACTTGTCGTTTACAGCATCCAGCAGGCCGGTCATCCCCGAATGGGTGAAGGTGGAGTCACCAATCACGGCTACAGATGGAATCAGGCCGGCATCGGCTGCTCCTTTGGCCATGGTGATAGAGGCTCCCATATCGACGCATGAATTGATGGCTTCATAGGGTTTCAGTGCACCCAGGGTATAACATCCGATATCGGAAAATACCCGGCCATTGGATAAATTACTGAGCGTTTCACTCAAGGCATAATAGGAGTCGATATGCGGGCATCCGCTGCATAGCGAGGGAGGCCGTCCTACAACGAGTTCAGGAACTGGCAAGCCATAGGTGTCGGGTTTTCCAAGTGCCACGGCCACGAGATTGGGGTTTAGTTCGCCATCGCGGGGAAGGGTTCCGTCGAGCCTGCCATGAACCTTGATTCCGCGTCCGAGGTACCCTTTTAACAACTCTTCCACCATCGGCGCACCTTCTTCAATCACCAGGATTTCATCACATTCATCGGCCATTTTTTCAACGAGGGTGCGTGGCAGAGGATACTGCCCGATTTTGAGTACCGGGTGCGGTACTACGCGGTCAGGGTAATTTTCGAGGAGATAATTATAGGCGATGCCGCACACGATGATCCCCTTCGATTTATCGGCTCCGTCGATGTACTTGTTGAAGGGTGACAAATCCGATTCCGCGACAAATGCACTATGGTCCTTTAGCAGGTTCTTGTACCGTTTCCTGGCAAGGTTCGGGAGCAATACGAACTGCCGCAGATCGGTCGGCATTTTCAGGTCATTTTGTTTCCTGACGTCCTTACGCCTTTCCACACCCGAACGTGAATGTGCAAGACGTGTAGTGATACGCATCAGGACAGGTATCTTAAATTTCTCGGAGAAATCGAATCCATAGCAAACCATGTCATAGGCTTCCTGCTGGTGGCTGGGTTCAAGGATCGGCACCAGGGCGAACCTCCCGAAGAAGCGTGAATCCTGTTCGTTCTGTGAAGAGTGCATCGATGGGTCGTCGGCAGAAACGACAATAATCCCCCCGTTGGCCCCTGTTATGGCTGAATTGATAAACGGGTCGGCTGCAACATTCAACCCTACATGTTTCATGCATACCATGGTGCGCTTCCCGGCATACGACATCCCTAAAGCCGACTCCATGGCCGTTTTTTCATTGGCCGACCAGCTTGAATGAATATGGTTCTCATGCGCAAAGGTTGAGTTCTGTATAAATTCAGTAATTTCAGTGGAAGGAGTCCCCGGGTAAGCATAAATGCCGGAGAGGCCTGAGTCAAGGGCTCCCTGTGCAATTGCTTCGTCTCCCAATAACAATAGCTTCTGCATAGCGTAGTTTCAGTGGTAGTTGAATTTGGACAAAAATAAGCATATTTTCCTAATCTCCTATATATCAGGCAAGCTGATTTTACTTTTTTTACTCGATCAAATTGACTAATTTTGTTGGTTCAAATCAATTCTATCAACCTGCCCCATGAAGCTATACAATGTTGTCCCGGTATATTTTCTACTCGTCATTGCCTTCTTGCTCCTGCACGATGAAACCTTCGCCCAGAACGGCTCCATCCGCGGATTTGTATATGAGCAGGAAACCGGGGAACCCGTGCTGTTCACCAACGTTTATCTTTATAAAACCTCCATTGGCGCGCCCACCGATGCCAATGGTTATTTTGCCATCACAAAGATCCCGCCGGGCCAGTATTTCCTGATGGTCACCTATGTCGGCTTTGATACACTGAAAATGCCCATCACCATCAAGGCCAATGAACTGGTGAGCAAGAAGCTTTATCTTACCAAATCCACGGTTCAGCTTGAAGAGATCAACATTTCAGCCGCCCGGCAGGATAAGATCAGGGAGACCCAGACAAGCATCATCAAGATCACCCCGAAAGAAATCCAGTCTATCCCTACCATTGGCGGGCAGCCTGACCTGGCCCAATACCTGCAGATCCTTCCGGGGGTTATCTTTTCGGGCGACCAGGGCGGACAGTTATATATCCGCGGCGGCCCCCCCATACAAAACAAGGTGCTTTACGACGGGATGATCATCTATAACCCGTTCCACTCCATCGGGCTCTTCTCTGTTTTTGATGTGGATATCCTTAAAAACGTGGATGTTTATACCGGCGGATTCGGCGCAGAATATGGAGGCAGGCTCTCTTCGGTAATGGATGTGACCACCCGCGACGGTAACAAAAACAGGCTGGCCGGCAAATTCGATGTGAGTACCTTTGGCGCCAAAGCCTTGCTCGAAGGGCCCATCCACAAACAAAAAAACGATGATGACGCCAGCGCGACCTTCCTGCTTTCGGTAAAAAATTCATATCTCCAGCAGTCAAGCAAGATATTTTACAGCTATATCGATAAAAACGGACTTCCTTACAACTACCTGGATATTTACGGCAAAATCGCCATCAATGCGCCAAATGGCAGCAAGGTGAATATTTTCGGGTTTGACTTCACCGACAAGGTTCACTATTCTGTTCTCAATGATTACAACTGGCAGGCTTACGGGGGAGGGCTTAATTTCCTGGCTATCCCGGGGAAAAGCCCGGTACTTATCGAAGGAAACTTCGCCTATTCCTACTATGACATCGTCATGGCGGTAACGAACCAGTCACCCAGGTCAAGCTCCATTGCCGGATTCAACGGGGGCCTGAATTTCACCTATTTCTTCGGCCGCGATGCCCTGAAATACGGACTTGAACTCTCGGGATACAAAACAACGCTTGAAATGGTCAACAGCGTTAACCGTAAAATCGGCGGCGACCCGCAGAATTCGACAGAGGCATCGCTTTTCATCAAGTACAAATGGATGCCGGGTCAGTTTATCATCGAACCGGGCCTCAGGCTGCAGTACTATGGCTCACTCTCTGAAGCATCGCTTGAGCCCAGGCTGGCCATCAAATATAATCTTGCCAAGAATTTCCGCCTGAAAATGGCCGGTGGCATGTATTCCCAGAACCTGCTGAGCACCACCTACGACAAGGATGTGGTCAACCTCTTTTACGGGTTCATCACCAGTCCGACCAACCTCCCGACCACCTTCGAAGGCAAAAAGATCAGCACCCATTACCAACGCTGTACACAGGGCGTTTTTGGCTTTGAATGGGACCTGCGTCAAAATCTTTCTGTTAACATCGAAGGATATTACAAGTACTATCCCCAGCTTTACAGCCTCAACCGGAATAAGTTATTCGACGACACGCCGGCAAATTCCGAAGTTCCCGATTATTTCAAGAAAGATTATGTTTATGAAACCGGGGATGCTGAAGGAGTTGACTTTTCGGTTAAATATGACTGGAAAAAGGTTCATTTCTGGATCACCTATTCCTTTGGATTCATCCACCGCAGCGATGGCGTTTCAACCTATGTCCCGCCTTACGACCGCAGGCATAACCTGAACGTAGTGTCGACCTTCAACTGGGGCAAGAAACTGGGCTGGGAATTCGATGTCAGGTATAATTTCGGTTCGGGCTTCCCATTCACGCAAACCCAGGGATTCTATGAACAGATCAATTTTGAGAACATGGGAACAAATTACACGACTGCCAACGGCAACCTGGGAATTCTCTACGGCGATTATGACAAGGGCAGGCTCCCATACTACAGCCGTCTCGACCTTAACCTGAAGAAAACCTTCTTCCTGGGCAAAACATCCAAACTCGAAATCAGCGCAAGCGTTACCAATGCCCTGAATCAGCAGAACATCTTCTATTTCGACCGCGTTTCATACACCCGGGTCGACCAGATGCCCCTGATGCCAAGTCTTGGCTTAAGCTTTGGTTTCTAATTCTTAAAAAACTGATGTTCTCATTTTCACTGATTTCCGGCATCACCTTCGACAATCTTGCCGACGACCTCCGGGAAATACTCGGTCGCAAGCCTTCACCAGCGCAATGCATCCCCGCCCTTAAACAGGTATTTTCCTTTATGGATTTCACTTCCCTGGAAGGGTCTGATACCCATGAAAAAATTAAGGCGCTATGTGAAAAAGCCATCTCCTTCGGCGAGAAAGGGCTGCCCTACCCCGCCGCCGTATGCATTTATCCACCGTTCATCTCCACGGCAATAAATGCGCTTCAGGGTACGCCCATTAAAGTTGCCACTACCGCGGCAGCCTTTCCACATGGCCAGATGCCCTTGCAGGTCAAACTCGAAGAGATCAGGTATGCCATGAATGAGGGCGCCGACGAAATCGATGTGGTTATTTCCAGGGGCACCTTTCTTGAGAAAGAGTACCACAGGATTTACCGCGAGCTGGATGCCATGCGCGATCTTACAAAAGGGAAACTGCTGAAGGTGATCCTTGAAACCGGGGAACTTGCCTCGTATGAGAATATTGCCAGGGCCAGCGAAATTGCCATCGAAGCCGGAGCTGATTTCATCAAAACAAGTACCGGTAAAATTTCACCGGCTGCAACAGAAGAAGCTGTTTATGTCATGCTCCGGGTCATCGGGGAACACTATCGTAAAACGGGTAAAAAAATCGGGATAAAACCTGCCGGCGGGATCTCTGACCCCGAAAAAGCGCTGAATTACCATTGGCTGGTCAGGGACATTCTTGGTGAAGCCTGGCTTACCCCCGACCTGTTTCGTATTGGTGCAAGCCGACTGGCCGACCGCATCGTTGAACATGTTCAATAATATAAGTGATATGAAAAAGATACACCTGGCCATTAACCTGTTCCTCGTGGCAATGGTCGCAGCTTTGGCAGGCTGTACCAAGGATTCGACAACCACCCCCGATACCCCGGTTGGGCGGGATTCCTATATCGGAAGCTGGAGCGTTAGCGAAAGCTATACGAAACTTACCTATGAGGTTACCATCCTCGCGGATCCAAATTCAAATGATGGCGTGCTGATTGCCGGCTTTGCAAATACGATGCCTTCGGGTCCCAGGGCAGGCGCTGTCGTATCGGGCAGCAAGATCACCCTCGACGCCAACCAGGTAATTGATGGCCTTAAACTTAACGGGGGCGGCACTTTATCGGGGACTAAAATCACCTGGGTATACACCATCGATGATGGCGCCAACCTGACCCATGCGGTGGCCGTCTACACAAAAAAATAGCTACTTGACGGGCGGGAAAAATTTCTGTCTCGCTTCCAGTTCCTGGATAACCTTGTCGTAAATCTTTGATAACACAGCGGGATTCTGCCGGTAGTATCGCAGGTTCTCATCAAAGCGCCGCTGGCTGATGTGGTACTTCTTAAAAATACCGCGGTAATAAGCTTCCTGTTTCACTTTTGAATCCTGGCCCTGGTCGCGCTCCATCATCAGGGCTGCTTCAGCCATATGCACATCAGCCAGGAGATGTACCATTTTCTCTGCAGAAAGAACGGAATCGGAAGGGATCGGGGCTTCCTCCGACGGCAGATCCTTCTTTTCACCGCACGACGTCACGAACAGGCAAATTGCCAGGAGCATCAAAAACCGTGAAGGAATGCTCATTTTTTGCCCTGCTGTTTTTCTGTGTTCAGTGCTTCCAGCACCATTCTTGTGATATCAAGGCTGTCGTTTGCGATCAGGATTTCGCCACCGGTCTTGTATCCCATGATATAATCAAACCTGTAATGGCTGTTGAACCGTCGCAGGAAGGTTGTTACACTGTCGATCAGGCGAAGGTTCATCGCCATCTCCTGGTCGGCCACCTGCTGGCTGTAATGCTGCTTCTTCTGGTCAAGTGCACTGCTGCGCTTCATCAGCTGCTCATAAATGACCTTGGCTTTGTCTTCGGCGATCGCGTTGGCCGCGACCTGCTTCTGGAATTCGGCACCCTCTTTTTCAAGCGCCGACTGCTCTGCAATCACCTCGGACTGTAGTTTTTTGCCTGTAGTTTCCAGATCCCTCTTTAAAACGTTGACATATTCGTAATGGGAATTCAAACTGTCGAGGTTGACGTATACGATGGAAGTGGCTTTTCCGGAGGCCTTTTGTACGTTAAGCGGAATGGGAACTTCATTAGACCTGCCTTTTCCAAGGAACAGCACGTATAAAACTATGAGTCCAACCAGTAAAACAAGGCCAAGCAGCGTATTGAAGTTAAAGACAAAAAAAGGCGGTTTCGACACGGGTAAGTTTGTCAAGGGTGCGGGTGATTGGTAAAGCATTTCCGTATCCTCATGAACCTGAGGCTTTTCAAAATTTTCTTCTTGCATATTTCGTTGTTTAATTTCCTAATTCAGACATGAATTTAATTCGCATCAACCTGATCTCTTCCTCCGTGAATTCATCTTCACCCAATTCTTTTAAAGCATCATTTATTGAATCGGATTCAGCTTTCCGGAAGTACTCAAAGATCTCTTCCTGGTGATAGGGATCCACGAATTCGTCGATGTAATAGTTAATATCGATTTTCGTACCCGATCCCACGATGCTTTCAATTTCGGTGAGGAGTTCGTCAAAACTGAGGTTCTTGGCGAGGGCGATATCCTCGAGGGCAACTTTGCGGTCGATGCTCTGGATAATGAATACTTTGATTCCCGATTTATTCACCACCGACTTGACCACCATGTCCATGGGGCGGATGATCTCGTTTTCCTCCACATAATCCTTAATCAGGTCAAGGAACGGTTTACCGTATTTGAGCGCTTTTCCTGATCCGACGCCGGTGATCTGGCGGAGTTCGTCCACCGTTACCGGGTACTGTATGGCCATATCTTCAAGCGACGGATCCTGGAAGATGACAAAGGGAGGAAGTTTCTCTTTCCTTGCAATCTCTTTTCTGAGGTCTTTCAGCAGGGCAAATAATGTTTTATCAGCGGTACTGCTTTTCGCACCGAGCGCTTCAAAAAGCTCCTCTTCTTCCGGATTTTCAAAGTCATGATCATCAACAAGCATGACCGAATGCGGGCTCTTAAGAAACTGGGTGCCTTCAGGGCTGATCTTCAGCAAGCCATAGTTTTCAATATCCTTGGTGAGCAACCGTTCGATCAGCGTTTGGCGGATGACGGCATTCCAGAATTTTTCGTCCCGTTCGGCTCCCTTGCCAAAAACATCGAGTTTATTGTGCTTGTAGGATTTGATGGTTGCCGCGCTTTTCCCGAGGATGATGTTGATGATGTGCTTGTTCTTGAATTGCTGTTTCACAGCTATTACAGTTTCCAGCACCAGCTTGACGTATTGTTTTCCTTCAAATTTTTTCTTTGGATGCATACAGTTGTCGCAGTTCTGACAATTATCTTCCGTGTATATCTCTCCGAAATAATGTAAAAGCTGTTTGCGACGGCATACCGAAGATTCACTGTATGAAACGGTCTCCATCAGCAGTTGCTTGGCTATTTCCTGTTCGGCAACGGCTTTGCCCTTGAGGAATTTTTCAAGTTTCTGGATATCATCATAACTGTAAAAAGCGATGCAATTGCCTTCACCGTCATCGCGTCCGCTCCGGCCGGTCTCCTGATAGTATCCCTCGAGGCTTTTGGGCATGTCGTAGTGAATTACAAACCGTACATCGGGTTTATCGATGCCCATCCCAAAAGCAATGGTCGCAACAATCACATCCACCTCTTCCATCAGGAATTTATCCTGGTTCTGACGGCGGGTCGATGCATCGAGCCCCGCATGGTAAGGCAACGCCTTGATCCCGTTTACGACGAAACTCTCGGCCATTTCCTCCACTTTTTTACGGCTCAGGCAATAGACGATGCCCGACTTACCGGCATGCCCCTTGATAAACTTTATAATATCCTTGGTTACATTTTTAGTCTTTGCCCGAACTTCATAATATAAATTCGGCCGGTTAAACGAGGATAGGAAGACCGAGGCATCCATCATGTTGAGATTCTTCTGAATATCCTGCTGCACCTTGGGCGTTGCGGTTGCCGTAAGGGCGATAACGGGTACTTTCTGCCCGATGGCATCAATGATTGGACGCAGGCGCCGGTATTCAGGCCTGAAATCATGGCCCCATTCCGAGATGCAATGCGCTTCATCGATGGCATAAAAGGAAATCTGGATATTCTGCAGAAACTCAATATTTTCCTCTTTCGTGATGGTTTCAGGAGCCACATAGAGCAACTTGGTTTTCCCGTCTACGATATCCTGTTTAACCTGGGTAATTTCCTGTTTGGTGAGTGAAGAATTCATGAAATGGGCCACATTGTTCTCCGTTCCGAAACTCCGGATGGAATCCACCTGGTTTTTCATCAAGGCAATAAGCGGTGAAACGATGATGGCTGTTCCCGGTTTCATAAGGGCAGGCAGCTGATAACACAGCGATTTTCCTCCACCTGTGGGCATGATTACAAAGGTATCGTTGTTGGCCAGCACACTCCGTATGATGGCCTCCTGGTTACCTTTAAAACTATCATAACCAAACACTTTCTTCAATACTTCAAATAGCTGGTGCTCGTCCTTGTTGGCCGCCATTTTTTAACGTTGATTTATTTTAGTACTTTTGTTCAGGGCAAGTTGATTGATATACTTTCACTGTGCCTATATACAAATGTAAGTATAAACGTGTGGAATAAACAAATATTTAAAAAAAAAATTGTGCATTGAAAAAAATGAAATCCTTAAAAACGATCGCAATCAACACAATCAGAGAGGAAGCGACTGCCATAGCAAATTTAGTAAATTTTGTTGATTCCGATTTTTTAACTTGTGTTGACCTTATCCTTCATGCAAAAGGAAGGGTAATTGTGACAGGAATCGGGAAAAGTGCCATTATCGGGCAAAAAATAGTTGCAACGTTTAACTCAACAGGCACCCCGGCAACATTCCTGCATGCTGCGGATGCCATTCACGGGGATCTTGGCACCATACAGAAAGACGATATCGTGCTGTGCCTTTCAAAAAGCGGTGAAACTCCCGAGATCAAGATCCTGATCCCCTTGCTGAAAGAATACGGCAGTTCCCTCATAGCCATCGTAGGAAATAAGGAGTCGTACCTCGCCAAACAGGCCGACCTGGTGATCGACACCACGGTTTCAAAAGAGGCATGCCCGAACAACCTTGCCCCGACTTCCAGCACCACCGCCCAACTCGTGATGGGCGACGCACTGGCTGTTTGTCTGCTTGAAGCCCGGGGCTTTACCTCCAGCGATTTCGCCCGGCTTCATCCCGGGGGTGCTATCGGGAAACAACTTTATCTTAAGGTCAGCGATATTTATTCGAACAACCAGGCGCCCAGGGTCAGCTTCGACGATGATATTAAAAAGGTCATCTACGAAATTTCCTCCAAACGTTTGGGTGCCACCGCCGTTATTAAAGAAGATAAACTGCTTGGCGTCATAACGGATGGCGACCTTCGCCGGATGCTTGAGAACAACTCCGACATCAGCAAACTCACCGCAGCCGACATCATGACCAAAAAACCACGGACCATCACTCCCGATACCCTCCTCGTAAATGCACTCAACCTGATGCGTCAGAACAATATCACACAACTGCTGGTCGTTGAAAAAAACTTATATAAAGGAGTCATTCATCTGCATGATATACTCAGAGAAGGAATCCTTTAGGATTTACGATTTACGATTTACGATTTACGATTTACGATTGATGATTGACGAACTGCGTATGTTGATGTTAAACCCGTGAGCAAACTTTCGTTCCGGAACCCGTTTAGTCTTACTAAAATCGTCAATCGTAAATCGTAAATCGTAATTCTTTTTTCGCCTGCATTTGCCAAACAAACTCTTGATGCGTGTAACTTTCGTTTTTTTGGTTTTCATCCTTCTCATTCCTGCATTGGGTTTTGCCCAGGTTACGAAGATCATGGGCACGGTACGCGACGGCAGTTCAAAAGAGGCGATTCCGTTTGTGAACGTAGTGATTCCCGCTACTACCATTGGCACTCTGACCGATTTTAACGGGAACTATTCGCTTGAATTCAGACAAAAAACCGATTCCATCTGCGCTTTCCTCATCGGGTACAACCGGAGCGCCAGGAAAATCCAGCACAACCAGTTTCAGACCATCGATTTTGAACTTGTCCCTCAAAATCTCAACCTCCCGGAAGTAACAATCACCTATCAGGGCAACCCTGCAGAGGTGCTGATGAAAAAAGTTTTCCAGAACAAGGAGAAGAATTCCCTGCAATCGTTCAATGCATACCAGTATGAAGCCTATACCAAAATCGAACTGGATGCCAACAACATCAGCGAACGGTTTAAAAACCGGAAGGTTTTCAAAAATTTCGACTTCATCTGGAATTATATGGATACTTCGACGCTGAACGGCAAGTCGTACCTGCCGGTTTTTATCACTGAAACCATGTCGGATATCTATTTCCGGAAATCACCCCGCTCGAGAAAAGAGATCATCACGGCATCGTCCATGTCGGGTTTCAAAAATTCCAGCGTTTCGCAATTTCTCGGGAATTTGTCGGAGCAGGTAGATATCTATAGGAACTTCATCCCCCTCTTTGAGAAAAATTTTGTCAGCCCGGTGGCTGATTTTGCCATCCAATATTACAAATTTTACCTCGTCGACAGTGCATTCATCGGCAACAGGTGGTGCTACCATATTATGTTCAAACCACGCCGCAAACAGGAGCTTACCTTCACCGGAAACCTTGTGATCAATGACACCTCGTTCGCGGTTACACACTTCAAAATGCGCATAGCGGAAGATGCCAACGTAAATTTCATCAACGATCTTGAGGTGGAACAGCAGTTCGAATGGACCGGGAACCAGTTCTGGATGATCACACTCGATAAACTGAACACCGACTTCAACATCCTGGATAATTCAAAAAACACACTTGGTTTTTATGGACAGCGCACGACGATCTATCGTAAGTTCCAGTTCGATATCCCTGAAAATAAAAGATTTTTCCGGTCGCCAGCCGATGTATTCATCGATCCCGACGCCACAGACAAACCTGCTGAGTTCTGGGAAAACAAGCGGCCTGAGAAGTTAAGTGAAAAGGAGAAGGGTATTTATGTTATGATCGATTCGGTAAAATCGATACCCATTTTTAAAACTTATACCGACATTATTTACGGCGTTTTTGCAGGATATCTGCGCTGGGGTAAATTCCAACTGGGCCCTTACTTCAATTTTTTCAGTTATAACGCCATTGAGGGTGCCCGTTTTCGCTATGGTATGCGAACAGCCAGTTCGTTCAGTAAAAAGATTCGATTTGAGGCCTTCCTGGCCTATGGAACGCTCGACCGGAAATTCAAATATGGGGGTGATGTCATTTACATGTTTAGCAAAAATCCGCGGCGCGACTTTGCTGCAAGCTATAAATACGATGTTGAACAACTCGGATCAAGCCCCACCGCCCTTTCAAGCGACAACCTGCTCTCATCGGTATTTTACCGCGGCCCGAACAACAAACTCACCTGGGCGCGCGATTATCGCCTGGAGTATGAACACGAATGGTATACCGGGTTAATCAACCGCATCCATTTCATCCACCGGGAACTCTTCCCGCTGGGAGCGACGGAGTTTATTGTCTTCCCGGGTAATCGTTCAAACCCGTTGTATATGAACTCCCTGTTTACTTCGGAAGTACAGTTCGATGTCAGGCTTGCCTTTCGCGAACGGTTCGTGAACGGAGAGTTTACAAGGGTCACCATCAGTTCGGTTTACCCCATCGTGCAGCTGAGCTATTCCTACGGTATTCCGAAAGTTTTCAAAAGTGATTATGAATATCATAAACTTGAACTGAATATCTCCGAATGGTTCAATTTTGCAACCATCGGATGGTCGAAATATCTTATTCATGCTGGAAAAATTTGGGGCACGCTTCCCTACCCGCTTTTAAACATCCACGATGGCAACCAGAGTTTTTTCTACGACGATCACTCGTCAAATCTGATGAATTACTATGAGTTTGTCAGCGATACCTGGATAAGTGCTTCCTATACACACCATTTCGGCGGATTACTGTTCAACAAAATCCCTTTGTTCAGAAAGCTGAAATGGCGGGAGGTGGGCCAGGTGCGGTGCGTTTACGGAACCCTTACCGAGCAAAACCGGCAATATTCACTCTTCCCCGGGAACCTCAGGTCATTTGCTGGTCAGCCATACTGGGAGGCAGGCGCCGGGATCGAAAACATCTTTAAAATCATCCGCGTTGATGCTATCTGGCGGATGAGCCACCTGCATGACGCCGGCAACCCGAATGTCGCCAAATTCGGATTATTCGTTTCGCTATTCTTTTCTTTCTAATTTTGCAACAGGGCAAAGGCCACTGAAAAAACTCACCGCATGATTCTCAGGACTGAAAAAATTGTAAAAAAATACCGGAAACGGACTGTGGTCAACGAAGTTTCCATCGAACTAAACCAGGGAGAAATTGTTGGTTTGCTTGGACCTAACGGCGCCGGGAAAACCACCTCGTTTTATATCATTGTGGGGCTGATCAAACCCTTTGCAGGAGAGGTTTTTCTCGATGATACCAATATAACCAAAGAGCCCATGTACAAACGGGCCAAACGCGGCATCAGCTACCTGCCCCAGGAGGCTTCCATTTTTCGTAACCTGAGCGTGGAAGACAACATCAAGGCCATCCTCGAATTCACCGGGCTCAGCAAGGATCTGCAGAAACATCGGCTTGAAACCCTGCTCGATGAATTCGGACTTCAGCATGTCAGAAAGAGTCATGGCATTACCTTGTCGGGCGGCGAACGAAGAAGGTGCGAAATTGCCCGTTCCCTGGCGGTCGATCCTAAATTTGTGCTCCTCGATGAACCGTTTGCCGGGATCGACCCGATTGCCGTTGAGGATATTCAGCAAATCGTCAGGAAGCTCAAGGAGAAAAATATCGGCGTGCTGATTACCGACCATAACGTTCACGAAACACTTTCAATCACCGACCGTTCCTATCTGCTGTTCGAAGGGTCGATCCTCCGTGCAGGTACCGGGCAGGAACTTGCCGATGATCCCTATGTTCGCAAGGTTTACCTGGGGCAGAATTTCGAATTGCGTTAATCTTTGGGTTCTGTTGTTCAGTCGGTGATGTAATTCTGAAAAAAGATCGATATCACCACATAGAGCATGATGATCATGGGGATGGCGCTGAGGAAAAACAGGATCAGCAGGATGACCGAACATATCAGCAACACATAGCGCAACTGGTTGCCCTGCCAGCCCAAAGATTTGAATTTCATTGAAAAAATACGAAAGTCTGAAATCAGCAGGTAGGAAAAGAAAACCACCAGGATGGTCAGGATACGGGTATTTGCGAAAAAGACTGCCATGAAATCAAGATGGATCAGGCTGAACAAGCCGGGCTGAACAAACAATACGAGGGGAACCGAAGCAAAGAAAATCGCGATGGCCGGAGTTGGCATACCGATGAAATTAACCTCCTGCCTGAGGTCAATGTTAAATTTCGCGAGCCGCAGCGCTGAACAGACCGGGATCAACATGGCCAGCCATGGTGTTATGTGCATGCGCTCCAGCGCATTGCAACTGCCGGCACAATCGTTCGACAAAAGCTGGTACATCATAATCCCGGGAGCCACGCCGAATGAAACCATATCGGCAAGCGAGTCGAGTTGCTTCCCCAATTCAGAATAGGCTTTCAGGATCCTGGCTGCATTTCCGTCGAGGAAATCAAACACGGCCGCTATGAATATAAACAAGGATGCACCGGGATAATTACCCCTGAACGTCAGCGTAAGAGAGATCAGCCCGCAGAGCAGATTCATGGTCGTAAGGGCATTCGGGATATACTGTTTGATTTTCATTTTCGTGTGTTTACTGCAAAATTACCTTTTTATTGCTACAAAATTAGATACAACGGAATGATTATCCTTAGGACGGAATTTTCTATTTTCGCATTGTTCACATATTCACAACACAAAATTCCCCATTATGAAATCCCCGATTAAAATTTTACTCTTGTTGTCGTGCAGTATCCTGCTGCTGGCAGGTAACCTGAAAGCCCAGTTCACGATATCAGGCGAATTCCGGCCCCGCCTTGAATACCGGGACGGATATAGTAAACTGCGAGATTCGAGTCAAACAGGTTATCCTACCATCCTGGGCCGGAACCGGCTGAACTTCGACTACAGGAACGATCAGTTTACCGCGAAATTCTCGTTGCAGCAAGCGTATGTTTTTGGGGAGAACAACTATTCTTCCGATACCATTACACGAAATACCGTTAACATGTATGAAGGATGGTTCCGCTACAGTTTCACAAAAAACTTCGCCATTAAAATCGGCCGAACCGAATTGATCTATGATGATGCGAGGTTGTTCGGAAACTCAAACTGGTCGCCCAAAGGAGCCACGCACGATGTTGGAATCCTTCAATGGGAAACCCCGGCAAAGGGCTACCGCGGCGACCTCGGGTTTGCCATCAACAACACAGCGCCGGCATCCGCCTTCCTGGCCACCTATCCCCTGAAGGGCTACAAATACATGGGATATCTGTATGAACAAAAGAAATTTTTTAAAGAAAAACTGGTGGTCAGCCTGCTGGCTGTCATGGATGTATTCCAGAAACCAAATTCTGTAACCACAACGAAAACGACCCGTAAAGACACACTTTGGGTCACCAACTCAAGTCACGACACCATCGGGAAGACCATCATCTCAACCACCTCCACTGCCTCCGCCACCACTACCTACCCCACCCAGTTGTACGGCAGGTTTACCGTAGGCGGAACTGCCGCATACACCTGGAAGAACCTCAAAATATTCCTTTCCGGATATTACCAGGCCGGCAAATTCAACGACGGAAGGACCATCAATGCCGGTTTGTTCGGTGGTTTTGCATCCTATAAAGTAGTAAAACCTCTCACCCTGCTGGTTGGTTACGACTGGATGAGCGGCAATGATTATTCGAACACGACAGGGTTGAAAACAAAATCGACCGCCTTCTCGACCTTGTATGGAACCAGCCATGGATTTTACGGGTACATGGATATGTTCTCAGCCCAGGTGACCAGCGGGAACAGTCCTGGACTGACTGACCTCTACGGCAGGGCCACGGTGCTTTTCAGCGAAAAAGCATCACTCGAGGCAACCTGGCGGATGCTGGGCATCGCCAAAGGGTATATCCCTGCCACCGTCAAAAAAACGGGAGATTTGCCCTATGCCCCGGTGACAAAGAGCCTGGGTTCTGAAATTGACCTGATGTTTGGCTACAAGCCCATCAGCAACCTTGAGATAAACGCGGCCTACTGCTTTTTCCTTCCGACCTCCACCATGGAAAAATTGAACGGACTGAAAACCGGTACCAGCAAATGGGCTCAGTATGCTTACATTATGCTGACCTACAAACCGACTTTCTTCAATTCGGACAAACACTGATGACCAACCGTTTTTTTCCTTTTCTTTGCAGGAAAACACGGTAATGTTCGACCCGGGCGAAATACGCATAGCTGATTATAATTACCCCCTGCCGGACAGCCGGATTGCCCAGTTTCCGCTGGCCAACCGCGATGCATCGAAACTGCTGGTATACCGGCAAGGGTTGCTGAGCCAGGATGTTTTCTCAAATATCGGCAGCCAGCTGCCTGCCAACAGCATGCTGGTTTTCAACGACACCAGGGTAATCAGGGCAAGGCTCATTTTCACCAAGTCAACCGGTGCGGTTGTTGAGATCTTCTGTCTTGAGCCCATCGCCCCTGTGGCGGATATTCAGACTGCGTTCCTGCAGAAATCGGCATCGACCTGGAAATGCCTGGTCGGGAACCTGAAACGGTGGAAAAGCGGTTTGCTGATTCATGAAATCCGGTACCAGGGAAACACATATCAGCTCGGTGCGAAATATGCCGGCCCCTATGGCGATGGCAGCCATGCAATTGAATTCACCTGGTCCCCGGCTGAAAAAACCTTCTCTGAAATCCTTGAACTGGCCGGGTTGATCCCTTTGCCTCCTTACATCCACAGGCCTCCCGAAAATGCTGATTCAGAGCGATACCAAACCATCTTTGCCGCACCTCAGGGCTCCGTTGCCGCTCCTACCGCAGGACTTCATTTCACAGAATCTGTCTTGCAAAAAATTGCGGCCAGGGGAATTATCTACGAAAATGTAACCCTGCATGTAGGTGTAGGAACGTTTAAACCTGTCATCGCGGAACGGATCGGCGGTCATGTGATGCACCATGAAAAAATCGTGGTTTCCAGGAAAACCATCGCCAGCCTGTTAAACCACCGGGAACGACCGGTGTTTGCAGTAGGTACAACCTCGGCAAGAACGCTGGAAAGCCTATACTGGCTCGGTGTAAAACTGGCCAGAGACGGAAACAACCACAACCCGGTGATTTTTCAATGGGATCCATACGAGATACACGAGGTTGACAAAATAAGCACTGAACAGGCGTTGGAAACCCTGTTAAGGTTCCTTGATGAAAACGGTATGGCGGAATATTCCGGAGAAACCCAGCTGATGATTGTTCCGGGCTACAGCTTTAAAGTGGTCGCAGGCCTGATTACCAATTTCCACATGCCGCAAAGCACCTTGCTCCTGCTGGTGGCAGCACTGGTTGGGGAAGCATGGAAAAGCGCTTATGAATACGCACTTTCAAATGATTTCCGGTTCTTGAGTTACGGGGATTCATCTCTGTTTTTCAAGCCCGGCTTGTGACAGGACCCAGCCGGAATATGGTTGTTTTCCTACACTCCACAATGTTTTTAAAACAGTCCTGTAATTACAATAGATTTGTATCTTTGCATTGATTTCCGACTTAAAAACACACATCATGACCTTAGGCATTTTATTGATATTCGGACTGGGCAACTCGGAGCTGTTGCTGGTTGCTTTGGTTGTCCTTCTTTTATTCGGCGGCAAGAAAATCCCTGAACTTATGAAAGGACTGGGCAAGGGCGTTAAAAGCTTCAAAGATGGTATGGATGGCTTTGAAGAAGAGCTGAAAAAACCGACCGAAAAAACTCCCCCGGTCGATCAGGCCGAGAAGAAAGTTTAAACAGGCAATCCCTGCTGTAACAGCCAATTGATTCCCAAATCCCGGGGAATCAATTGGCTGTTTATTTATGATCCCCTCCTCCTCTTGATAACTTTTTTATATTCAGACTGAATATAATTTTTGTTATTTTTTTCACAGGTATATAAATCGCAGAATATATATATCTATTTTTGTGCATACATAAAACGCACAAAAACCTCCCATATCATGCAAAGACTATTAATTCTTGGAGCCGGTACAGGTGGAACCATCATGGCTAATAAAATGAGGAAACTCCTGTCACGCGAAGAATGGGACATCACCATTGTAGATCAGCACAGGACGCATTACTATCAGCCCGGGTTCCTGTTTATCCCATTCGGAATGTACACAAGGCAGGATGTGGTCAAACCGAAGAACAGTTTTCTTCCTGCCGGGGTAAATCTTATTCTCCAGGAAATTGACCGGGTTGATGCCCCGAACAACCATGTGATTCTGAAAGACGGGATTTCGCTGAAGTATGATTTTCTGATCGTTGCCACGGGGACGCGGGTGGATCCGGATGAGACCCCGGGACTGAAAGGGCCATTGTGGCAGAAGAACATTTTCGATTTTTACACCATCGAAGGCGCTGTTGCCTTGGCTGAATTTTTTAAAACCTGGCAGGGAGGCGAACTGGTGCTAAACATCGCCGACGTTCCTATAAAATGCCCGGTAGCACCGCTCGAATTCGTCATGTTTGCCGACGCATTCTTTGTTGAGCGCGGATTTCGAAACAAAGTAAACATCTCCTATGTGACCCCGATGTCGGGCGCTTTCACAAAGCCACGCGCATCCAAAGTGCTGGGCTCGCTGCTGGAGGAGAAAAACATAAAAATCGTTCCCGATTTCTATCTTGAAAAAGTTGATAATGATAGGAAGGTTCTCGTTTCCTACGATGACCGGGAAATCCCGTTCGACTGTCTGGTTACGGTCCCGGTTCACAAGGGAGATATGATGATCGGCCGCAGCGGACTGGGAGATGAAATGGATTTCGCCAAGGCTCATAAGCACACCCTTCAGTCGGACTTTTATCCCAATATTTTTATCATCGGTGATGCAGGGAATTTCCCGACCTCCAAAGCCGGCTCGGTGGTTCATTTCCAGGCCGATGTTCTCACGGCCAACCTGATGTGTGCCATTGAAAACAGGCCTTTTACCGAGTCGTTCGACGGCCATGCCAATTGCTATATTGAAACCGGGTTTGGAAAAGGAGCGCTGATCGATTTCAATTACACCACCGAACCGCTTCCGGGTTCGTTCCCGTTTCCGGGTGTTGGTCCGTTTGGCCTGCTGAAGGAGACGCGCATGAACCATTACGGAAAATTGCTGTTTCGCTGGATTTACTGGCATATCCTGTTAAAAGGCAAAGAGATGCCGATCGATTCAAAAATGTCCATGGCAGGTAAAAAAATGTAAAGCACGGGGCTATGACAGAAAAAGATATACAGGAACAAATTTCCGAACTCAACCGTAAGATGGACCTGGTCCTTGAAAGTGTTGAGCAGCAGAAGAGAAATCGTGAGGAATTTGACGACCTTGTTGAAGACCTGAGCATTGTAGCCAGGGATGCTTTCAAAAACACCGTGGTGATGCTCGATAAATCACAGATTGATGTTGATAACAGCGATATCCCGATGCTGCTGATTAAAATCCTGCAGAATGTTGGCACTTTTCATGAAATGCTTGAAATGCTTGAGAGTGTACGTGACTTTATGAAGGATATTTCACCGGTTCTTCACCAGGTTGGCCTCGATGCGGTGAATAAAATGAACGAATTAGACCAGAAGGGATATTTTGATGAAATTGCCGGGATCATACGCAACCTCACCCAACCAGGCCTTCTTACATCGCTCAACCGCACCACCAAAGCCATTGCCTCAATCAGGATGGACGACAAACTCGATAATAAATCCCTGTTCGGTATTGTGAAACAGCTCAATTCTCCGGATGTAAGGAAATCGCTGTCATTTGCCCTCAGGCTGGTGGAGGCTGCGGGGAGGACGTAGGACGTAGGACGTGGGACGAAGGACGTGGGACGTGGGACGTGGGACGTGGGACGTGGGACGTGGGACGTGGTTTTTTTTAGATTTATTGAAAAATTAAGGTGGCTGTTATAGGTTAATTCTGAAATTAGGTTCAATTTTGTTTAGTGGAAAATTCAGTTAATCAATAAATCATTCTTTCAATCATTAAAACTATGGCACAGAAAATTTTTGCAGGGGTAACCGTCGATGTCAATGAAGAAGGTTATTTCACGAATCCTGCCCAATGGAGCAGGGAGATTGCAATGGAAGTTGCGAAGGAAGAGGGAATTATCCTGACTGACAAGCACCTGGCTGTTTTGGATTTCCTGCGTGAACGTTTTGGCAAAGGCGAAACCCTCACCATCCGTTCGGTCGGCAACTCCGGGATCATTGACATCAAGGGCTTTTATGGGTTATTTCCCGGAGCCCCGATGAAAAAAGCAGCAAAAATTGCCGGGATCCCCAAACCAGCATCATGCGTGTAGGTGTTTCTTAAACTTTAAAACTATTTGATATGGCAAATGAAGAATTTCCACTGAAAAAGGTGTGCATTATCTGTGCAAAAGGCACCATCGAAGATGTTTACGCAGCCCTGGTGATGGGCAATGGCGCGGTAATGGAAGGCATTGAGACAAAACTGTTCTTTACCTTTTTCGGGCTTGACGCGATTACAAAAAAGACAATGAACAGCCTCCATACCGGGGTTACCGGGAACCCGGCGATGCGTATGCCGGGTGGGCTGCCCTTTCCCACACTGCTCGGCGTGATCCCGGGAGTTGAAGCCGGGGTATCAGCCATGATGCGCGGCCAGATGGAAAAACTGGACATCCCGCCTGTGGCCGAATTCCTTGAAATGATCGAAGCGGGCGGTGGCGAAGTTTTTGCCTGCAAACTCGCGATGGATATGTTCAAACTGAAAAAGGAAGACCTTTGGGACGGGGTTAAGGAAGTGCTTACCGTAGGCCAGTTCTACGAAAAGTGCGGCGGCTTGCAGACCCAGATCATTTTCACCTGATCCGGTGTAGCTAACACCATGGCTTCCCTGTTCGTTTTCACGACGAATCAATTTGCTATTTCATTACTTTTGTGCGTGTCCTATACGGGATACCATCTCTGCAAAGACGGAGTTCCTTTTGCGGGGCTTTGGGAATATCATGAACCAGGCAAACCAGGAAGAATTTTATGACAACCGAACAATATTTTAATCAATTCAGGGAAAATACCATTGGCTTCGACTGCCAATTCAACACGCCCTACGGCCAAAAAAAAATGATCTATGCCGATTGGGTAGCCAGTGGCCGTCTGTACCGCCCGATCGAAGATGTGTTCATCAACCTGATCGGGCCTTTTGTTGGGAATACGCATACGGAGACCAGCGAAAACGGCCGGTTGATGACAGAAGCCTATCACCTGGCCCACAGCAGGATAAAAGCGCATGTAAATGCCGGGCCTAAAGACGTTATCATCACCACGGGATTTGGAATGACCGGCGCCATTGTTAAATTCCAGCGTATCCTGGGCATGAAACACTGCAGTGATCCCACCCATCAGCATCACCTCCACGAAGCCGAACGTCCGGTTGTATTTCTTACACACATGGAACACCATTCAAACCAGACTTCCTGGTATGAGACCAGCGCCGAGGTTGTGATCATCGAACCGGGCAACGATATGCTCGTTGACCTCAATCACCTGGAGAATGCATTAAAAAAATATGAGGACCGTAAGGTTAAAATCGGTTCATTTACCGCCTGCTCCAACGTAACAGGCATACGCACCCCGGTGCACCAGATGGCACGGCTGATGCACCAGTATGGCGGATATGCGTTCATCGACTACGCTGCCTCCGCCCCATACGACGATATGAACATGCATCCCGGCGATCCTTTGGAAAGCCTGGATGCTATCTACTTTTCACCGCACAAATTCCTGGGAGGCCCCGGTTCATCAGGCGTTCTTGTTTTCAACTCCACACTGTACAAATTAGAAGTGCCGGACCAGCCTGGCGGAGGGACGGTTGAATGGACCAACCGCTGGGGTGAATATAAGTTCATCGACGACATCGAAGTACGCGAAGATGGCGGCACTCCCGGTTTTTTACAAGCCATGCGCACGGCCCTTGCCCTCGGGTTGAAAAATAAAATGACCATTAATAAAATCCATCAGCGTGAAGAAGAACTGGTGGCAATCGCCTTCAGAGAACTTTCGCAGGTTCCCGGCTTGCACATCCTGGCTGATAAAGTCAGGAACCGGCTGGGGGTGGTCTCCTTTTACATTGATCTTATCCATTACAACCTGGTTGTAAAATTGCTCAGCGACCGGTTCGGCATCCAGGTCAGGGGCGGGTGCGCCTGTGCCGGCACATATGGCCATTACCTTCTGCACGTCAGCCATGAACAGTCGAAGTCGATCACCGATAAGATCAATGAAGGCGATTTGTCTGAGAAACCCGGATGGGTGCGGCTCTCCCTGCATCCGACCATGACGGACAGCGAACTATACTGCTTTACCGATGCCATTAGGGAAATTCAAAGACACCACGCTGAATGGGCTTCAGACTACAATTATAATAAGCATACCAACGAATTCAGCTATAAATTTGATGCCGGGAATCACATCAGGCCCGATTCGTGGTTTGACCTGGAATAATCGTGCGAAGTTAATCGACTTATATATATATTTGCATTCATCAATAACCAAATTTAAAACTTACGATTATGAAACAGAACATGGGACTAATTGACAAAGTGATCAGAATTGTTGTTGCGATAATCATGATTGTGGTTGGCTATTTTATTCGTGATTCGTACGGCATTCTGTCGATCATCCTTTTCATCTTTGCCGGGATTTTCATCCTGACCAGTTTTATCGGCTTCTGCCCGCTCTATCTGCCCTTTAAGATGAACACTGCTAAAAAGGAATAGTTTTAGGCACAACGGCATATCCCAAAAGGCGGGACCGGATTCGATTGATTCCGGTCCCACCTTTTTTATTATATTCAGGAACAAACTATTAAGGTACTATTGCAGGCAGAGTTTCCCGGGTCGCATTCCTGGAAAGGTATATTTACGGTCGTGGAATGTAAGTTAATGCTTACAGTTCTTATGTTTTTCTCTAAATTGCACCAGATTCTTATCATTGGCTACTTTAACTCATATTTGTGAGGTGAAATGAAACAGGAGATACTTAAATATCAAATTCTTACAATCCAACCCAGATGAAAAAACAACTATTCACGATTTTCCTTCTTTTAAGTTTGCTGGGTCCTCTTTTTGCAGGGCCGGTTGATATGGCCACTGCGCGGCGCGCCGGACTGAAGTTCTATTGCCAGCAGGTCAACAGGGTCAGGCCTTATCCTGCCGATTCGGTCATTTGCGTTCAAAGTTTTACGAAAACTTACGCCGGTACGCCTGTTTATTATGTGTTCAATCTCCGGCACGAAGGCTACGTTATCGTTTCAGCAGATAACATCGTGACCCCGGTGCTGGGATATTCGTTCACAGGTACTTATTCTCCTGAAAACCAGCCGCCGCAGTTCGTAAACTGGATGGAGGGTTATGCAAAACAGATTAACCGGGCCTCCGCGAATCATTATGCTGCCCCGCAGGTGGTAAACGATGCATGGCAGCGGCTGTTATCAGGTGTCCCGGTGAATAATGCACCGCTTTCACCATCAACGGATGTGGCACCTTTGCTCATATCGACCTGGGACCAAGGCTTCCCTTATAACATGTTGTGTCCGCTCGACGCCGGCGGATCGGGTGGCCGTGTTTGGGCCGGATGCGTGGCAACAGCTATGTCGCAGGTGATGTATTATTATCGCTGGCCCGAAACCGGGGTCGGACAGCACTGTTATTATCCTTCAGGCTACCCGCAGCAATGTGCAGATTTTGCTGCAACCACCTACAAGTGGAATGAAATGATGAATGTTCTCACTACGGCATGGAACGATACCGCCGGCGCCACTTTGCTTTGGCATGCCGGGATCAGCGTGAACATGATGTACGGCGCCGGCGGATCGGGCGCATACAGCGATGATGCAAGAAATGCCATGGTCAATACGTTCAAATATACCCCCAACAGTGTGCTTATTGAGAAAAGCAATTATTCCGACGCATCCTGGTCGCAGACGATCCGCGAAAACCTTGACCAGAAACGGCCCCTTTATTATGACGGGTATGGCACCGGGGGACATGCATTCAACCTCGACGGCTACCAGGGAACCGACTATTTTCATTTCAACTGGGGATGGAGCGGATCGTTTAACGGGTATTTCTACCTCACCAACCTGAATCCCGGGGGAGAGGATTTCACCCAGGGACAGGGCGCGATCGTTAATCTATACCCGGACACCCTGAGTTACACCTATCCTTCAGCCACCAACGGGCAGACACTGCTCACAGCGCTTGCCGGAACTTTTGAGGATGGAAGCGGCCCGGTGAAGAATTACCCGAACAACTGCAACCGTAGCTGGCTCATCGAACCACAATCGGCCAGCGACTCCATTGTGAGCATCACCATCACCTTCAACAAATTCAATACCGAGAGTGGCATTGATATCGTGAGGATCTACAAAGGCGGTTCAACCTCCGATTCACTGATCGGAACCTGGTCGGGTAGCGTACTTCCTCCCGCTATCGTCGTAAACAATTACAAGGCGCTGGTTACTTTCCAGACAAACGGCAGCGGTACAAACGAAGGATGGTTTGCTACCTATACCACCAAATCAGCCGATTGGTGCATGCCGGCTGAAACCTACACGGATCCGGCCCGAACAATAAAAGACGGAAGCGGTTCTCACAATTACCGGAACAGAACGATGTGCAAATGGATGATCACACCATCAATTCCAGGACCGGTCACCTTCTCTTTCAGCCAGTTCAGGACCGAGGCGGGATTCGACGTGGTTAAATTCTACGATATGGGTTCAGGGCAAAACCTTGCCACCTATTCGGGTGATTACGATGCATCGAACATGCCTGCACCGGTGACCAGCAACAGCGGTAAAATGATGATCGTTTTCATGACCAACTCAACCAACACCGATTCTGGCTGGGAAGGATCTTATTCAGTTGTTCAAACCGGTATACCGGCTCCTGTTCCTTCACAGAAAATCACGATCTTTCCCGTTCCCGCCCATGACGGGGTATCGGTTGAATTCGGCAGGGGACCCAGCCTCCCGGTTCGCCTGGAACTGATCAGCAGTACCGGGCAAATGGTACGTTTGGTTAACGATAACACCCCGGTCGCCGGAATTATTAATATGGACATTTCCGGAATTGCTCCCGGGATCTATTTCATGAAGATCACAACAGACCAGGAAACAACGACCAGGAAAGTGCTCATCAATTAGCCAGGCTCTCACCCTGACAAAAAAGGCTCCCTGCCGTCAATGCAGGGAGCCTTTTTTGCAAACCGGTGTAAACGGTTTGCACATATCCTGATCTCTAGTAAACCACCAGCTTGGTCCTTGAAACTCCCTCGCGGTTGCTAACAGACAAAAGATAGATGCCGGACTGTAACCCTGAGATATCAATGGTCAGAAGGTTTGCTGACACGTTCCTGACTTGAGCCTGCAAAATGTTCCCGGCAAGATCGCAGATGGAGGCTTCTGAAGAAAGGGCTGATGTTCTGACGTAAACAGTTCCGTGTGCAGGATTTGGATAGATCTGCAATTCCGAACCACCAATCTGCGCAATACCTACTGCAACATCCACGCTGTTGCAGCTGTCGGGCGATTCACCGATATCATAATGGGCAGAAACACAATAGGTGTAAACGCCGCTGGGGACACTCTGATCGAGGTAAGTAACCCCGGTGATCGGACTTGCGTTTATTTTCGTACCATTCCTCGAAAGATTATAACCCTGCAAGGTCATCGAACCGCTATTGTAATTTGGCGGCATCCAGGTGATGTTCACATTATGCCCGATGGCGGTAGCGGTGACATTCCGGGGCGGAGGCAACGGTTGCTGCAGTTTTCCGATAAACTTATAGGTTCCGTTCTCTGTTGTTGTTGCATTGACGCCGCCCGACCAGCCGCAATGGTTATTCACCCATGACATCTGGTAATAGGGAGCGCCTGTCGTGCCGATGAAATCAGTCCAGGTATGCCCGCCATCAAAGGAATAGGCGCATCCCAGGATGCTGGTGCTGCCAGAGCGCACCCAGGTATTCGGGGTTCCCGGCACATAGGAGAGATCACCAGCATAGTTTGACCCGGTAAATGTAAGCGGTGTCCATGTATTGCCACCGTCGGAAGACTCGCAAAGCGCTCCTGTTCCCGAACTTTCATCAATGAGCAGTCCGTGGCTGCCATCCCTGAACACCGGTTTTACAAACACGGCGCTCATACCGGGGGCTGCGGAAACTGTCCATGCAACGCCCTTATTCACCGATTTATAGGACCTTCCCTTGTTGGTTCCGAACCAGATGGTATCATGAACAGCAGAATAATATCCGACAACACCATACTCCCCGCTCACGGGAGCCGGGTTCCCGGCGCCCGGAATCAGGGTCCAGTTTGTGCCGCCGTCGGTGGTGGTGTAAATTTCAAATTTGCCGTTGATGGGATCGCCAATGGCAACGCCATCGGTGGTATTAAAGAAATGAACAACATCGGGGAATGACGCTGCATTGCTGAATGATGCACTGGCCTGCCTTGCCCAGGTAGCCCCACCGTCAGAGGTCATGTAAATCCCCATCGGCTTGGTGCCGGAGACCTTGAACATGGCAACATACGCTGTACTGGCATCCATGGCAAAAATCATGGCTGAAGCAAGACCTGTTGTGTTGGTGATCACGCCCGGAGTCCAGGTATTACCTCCATTGGTGGTTTTTGTGAAATCGGAGCAGGCAGCAGCCAGGTTGTTGGCATCTGCAGCAGTTCCCCATACAACATTGCTGTCTACAGCCGACATGTAAGTAACGGCACGGGAAGGCGCTGTGAAACCGCTAGCCTGTGAAATCCATTCCGCTACATTGACCAGTTCCTTATAATATACGGTATCCGTTGCATTATAGGCATAGGCTCTTACAGTATGCGACCCCAGATCGGCTGTGGAAGTGTTCCATGTATAGGTAATTGAATCGCCCGGGAAAGAGAATTTCTCCACACTGTCGATGAAGATCTTCATCATCGTAGCAGTTCCCCTAACAACGCTGGCTTTGATGTCAACGCTGTAGCCAACCCCGATTACAGCCTTGTTCACCGGGTGGGTAATCCGCACAATCAGGTTTGGATTGTAAGGCTTGATATGCAGTACAACGGAATTGTTCAGGTTGAAGGTGGTACCACCCGGGTTTAGGTTGCCGATCGCGTAATATCCGTTTGACGATCCCGACCATCCCCAGTTAAAATGGAACATGCCGTCGCTCATCCGGTAACCGTCGCATACCCATGCATGACCTTCCGTTGGATTCGATCCGCTGTAATAGATCGGCAGACCTGCATTCAGATCGGCCCGCAATAATGTTTTGAAATCCTCCACATTGGGATATGTGTCCTTGTATTTCATATCAATTTCGGGACTGTAGTTAAAGTAGTTTTGCAATGCGCCCGGCACGCTCTCGCTGAAAGCGCCTGAACCGCTTACCCCGTATTGCATCTCAACTGAAACGCCATTGTGATACATGAGCGTGGCGACGGCGGTATTGCTGCTGCCCACCGAATTGGGCATCGACGACCAGTTATAGGTTGTATTGCCGAAATTGGCCGATTGCGGTCCGTAAACCGGGTCGGTGTAGCTGTGCTGCCCAACCCCCTGCGGCGGGAAATTATGGTATTTCATGATCTGCGACATGGCTGTTGCAACACAGCCGGTCCATACGTGACCACATTGGGCGCCTGTGGCGACAGGGCACAGCGCATTGTAAAAGCACCCCTGGTCCCACAGGGTCGACAGCAGGGGTGTTACATCCTGGGTTTGCAAAGGTGATAACGCAAGGGCCTTCCCGCTCATGATCCCACTCCACTGCTTTGCGGTTTCAGTGTTATCGAGGTGATGGCTGATAATAAAACTGATCTGCCGGCTATAGTCATCAAGCCACTCTTTGGTGGCCGGGTTGTCGTTCACCAAGGGCATGTCATTTTCAAATGAATAACCCAATACAGGGATGGAAGCATCATCGGCAGCAACCAGCACGAAACCTCCCGATACAAACCGGAAGAGATAGATTGACGGCGCATTCTCCCAGTACCTGACAGTTTGTGTCAGCAACAAGGGATTTGTGACACCCATGGAATTATTAAGCCGGTAAAAACTGACAGCCACCTTTGCGGCATCCTGCTGTGGGACAAATTTAGCCCACACTGCCTGCGATAAAAGCGCCAGGCATAAAATCGTAAAGAGTTTTCTCATTTTGGCTAATTAAAATTAGGTCACGAATTTACATAATTTTATGAAACGTGGATAAGGGAAATTTTCATCCTGCCAGACGTTTCACGAACCATGACTGGCTATGTCAGGTTGAAGCCCAACGTGTTTCCGAAACCATGAAGGAGGGTTTGTTCCTTTTTACGGGAAGGATCTCAGATTTTGTATTGCAATCCAAGGATCAGGTTAAACTTCGATGCCATCTGAATCCCGTTAAGGTATTGATAAACAGGCATTCCATATTCAACCAGCAAGGTGAAATTTTTCAGGACCGGTTGTTTTACATGGAAATTCAACCCGGCATAAAGGTTGACGACTTTTCCCCCATAATTTTCAGTGACGGTAGTAGGGTCGCTGGTTGGAAAATAAGGGTCAGCCAGTTCCGGGTCCGAACCGGTAATATTACCGGTCAAGATGCCTTCGCCCCGCACGGATCCGCTTAGAAAAGGAAGGAATTTGTAGTTTGCCCAGGCAGTGATGTGGTATACGTTCCCCAACTTGTAGCCGATCGTGTTTTTATTAAGTTTAATATCTGCGCCAAGGTCGGCCCCGAGGGCAAGGAGGCCAAACTGGTGAATATAGGTGAGATCAGGCGCAAGGCCAAATGACCCTGTACCTGGCTGCATATCATATGGCATTTGGGCGTTATCGCCAAGCATGGTTTTACCTTTCGCCCTTATGGCCCCTGTGGGCAGGTTGAGCCCCAGGCTTGCAACCAGGCGGTTTGATCCCTTGTTCAGGAAACTGTATAAACCGTATATTTTTGTGTCGGTAAAGCCTGATGAAGTTGATTTCATACTGGTACTGCCTGAATCCATGTTCATATGGGGCATGCCTACCATGTCGGGCGGGATGTTCATGGTCATACTGAAAGTCTCAAAACCACCCATAACCATCAGGGTAATTTTGTCGGTAAGCCCGTACATGACCATGCCCATGTGCATCTGCATGGTCATGGTTTCAGGAGCCATCATGTACGCCAGGTCGGTTTTAAATTTATAAATGAAGTCATCGCTTACCCGGGTATCGCCCATGTAATTTCCCTTCATCGCCATATTCATGTAGGTATAGGAGACCATCCATTCGCCTTTGGGATGTATATGATCGGTCATCACACCTAAGGGTGTCTGGGTCCCGTCACCGCAAACGCATGTGACTACATGCGGCTTTTTGGGGGAACCTGCCTGCAATGAAGGATCGGTGCCATTTTCCTGTGCGCGGCCGGAAAAGGAGGTGAGAAATAAAAGTACCAGGTAAATAATGCCTGTTTGTTTCATGTGTCAGTATTTGTTTTTAAAAAGATGGATACTTCTTTGGCATTGAAAAAGGTGGATCCGGAACGCTGGTCCGGATCCACCTTTCAGGAAAAGTGAAAAATACTACTGTACCACCAGTCGCTGGGAAGTTACCTGGTCTTCAGTCTTCAGCTGAACAATGTAAACTCCTTTGGCATACCCGGTCAGGTTCATGTTTTTCACCAATGTAATTCCCGACGGCTGAACCTGTTCGGCATATTTTACCTGTCCCTCCATATTCGAAATGGTAAGGGTGCCTGCCTTATCAACCACTCCGGTGAAGGTGAAGGTAACACTTTCAGTTGCAGGATTCGGGCGGATGATGAGGTTAAGGTTTCCAGCCGACCGTTCGTCAATCCCGCTGCAAGGATCAAAAGTCACATGCCTGATGCTTGTAATGTTAGCACTGCAGGGAATGTTGGGTATCCCGATGAGTTTCAGGTCAACACTGCCGTTTGTCTTATCCCCGATGCCGAACGTGTAATCGGTGGTGAGTGACGATGAATTGCTGAAAGTTCCATCCCCTGAGGTTGCCCAGCCGATCATCCGGTAATTGCTTGCAGTTCCATGCAGGGTGATCTTAACCGAATTCTGGCAGACAAGGGTGTCGGGGCCAGCATTCACGGTGGGAGGCAGCACAGGAGATACCGAAGTGGTATCATGGCGTGTGGAGGATCCATCGCTCACTGCGCAGATGAATTTCGTGGGCACACTCGGTGCAGCTTTGGGACTTTTTGCTGTAGAAGTGAATCCCGGAGGCACCGAAGTCCATGAATAGGTATAAACCCCGCTTCCGCCATAGGGAACATCTTTAAGTTGAGTCGAATCGCCTGCACAGAACGAAGTCGGGAATGCTGAAGCTGTGGACGAAAAGATATTGGCAAAGGTAAATGATGCGATGCGGGTGCTCCAGGTGGCTGCCGAGGTGGTTGTATAATATTCGGTGGTAAACCAGAACGTGGTCGGTGATTTCGGATCAACGCTCATGCCGCTGTAATCGCCCCATCTTCCATTGGTTGCCCCTGAGTTGTTTCCGGCTGTTTGTGATCCGCCGCCATCCATCATGGTTTTTTCAGTAACGGTCATTTGCCCGAGCGGATCGTTCTTAAATCTCCCGGTATAGTGGATCCCCGGGTACATGGTGGCGCTTGAAATCGTGAAACCCATGGCAATGGTACCGGCTGTGTCGATGGCCATACTGGCCATCCAGCGGGAGTTATTGTCGGCAGGGGCATAGGTGGACTGCTGGTAAATGGACCAGCCTGTGCCCGGGTTTCTGAGTTCGTACCAGCGAACGCCGGCAATGCTGCTTCCTGCGTTAACGGAATGGTTTACAACCATGGCTGCATAACCGTTGAATTTACGATACTGCAAACGGTACATGAGGCGGTCGCCCAGGTTATCCAGCTTGCGGGTGGTCCCGAGTTGCGGGATACCCTGTGTCAGGGAGGTAAATGCTGTCACAGGCAGTTGGATGCTGTTACCGAAGCTTGAATTTGCGGGTGTGTTCCAGTCGACATGAAACTCATAAATGCCGAGGTATTGTGATCCGGAGGTCCTGTTGATATAAGTAAAATAATCAGGCGTTCCAACGGGGGGGAAGGCACCGTCACAATCAGAAGGCAGAAAAGCGAATGGTGTATTTCCGGAGAGGGTGAATGAGATCCTGGCTGCAGTAGGCGACCCGGCAAGCATGGCAGTGCGGTCGTAAGCGTACGCGCCAATTCCGGCGAATCCACCAGAAGCGAGGAACCGGTTAGCCGACATGTAATAACCATCAGGCCAAATTCCGAATTTGGGATAGTCGGGCATCTCGGTAAATGAATATTGGTAGCGATACCATGACCCGGTTGGATCGGGGGTTTGGGAAATGGCAATCATCTGGTAAAACGGACCATTTGGATAGTTCGGGAGGGAAAATTGCGAAAATAGCCAGCGGTCGGCGTTTTCATCGTAAACCACTACAGCGTCACCATCATTTGAATTGTTGGTCAAACCGGTAAAAATCGAACTGTTTGGTTTGGGTCCGAGTACTTTGCCACCGGTTTTATTATAGATTGCATACGACAGGTTTACGACCTGGAAATAATGGTTGGGGCCAACTTCACCATAGGTATCGGGAGGTACCGCGCCGTTTACATTGCCAACACCATCAAAATTCGCGATGGTCGTGTCGGGTTGATAATATCCGAACCGATTTTGCACAATGGCGTCAAATGCATTGGGGATGCCGCTTTTCGGTGCAGACCCGGGGTTAAAATCAAGGTGATTTTTAACAACGCCATCTTTCCATGAACAATCATATGCTTCAGGTGCAAGGTTTACCAAATCGCGGAGCGGGGGTGAGATATCAAAATAGACCGGCAGGTCAACGACCGGTTTGGGTGCTTCCTGTTGGGAAAAAGCTAAATTCATTCCCAGGAGCAGGAATGAAATCAAAGAGATTGTTTTTTTCATTGTGTGGTCGGTTTTTCTTAATGGATTAAAAATGGGGAAATTAATTCAAAAAGTACGTGATCGCATACCTTAAAAATTCTTGTTCAAAATTAGATAATATTATTTTAGGTTGAGCCTGATTGAAGAAATATCCGGACAGGAAGTTTTTGTCGCCCGGTTCTGCTGCTACCTATATAAAAAATGCATCAACATGAACAATGCTTTGCATTTCCATATTAATGCATTACCAGGCAGAATAAGAGAACAGGGTTAGTCTACTTTGATTTTTTTTCTTTCTTCTCCTTCTTCTCCTTCTTTTCCTTGCTTTTCTTGCAAGTGCACCTGTCCCTGGTAAGTGTCTTCAGCAACTCGATCTCCTTTTCGTGAAGCTCGATTAAATGGTCAACCTTCTTTTCAAGCATATTGGTATCAGGGATGAATTGCTTGTCGCAGGTATTGGTTTCAATATCCTTCAGTACCTTGAGCATCTGTTCAAGGATGATTTCTCGTTCAGCCATAGTATATTTATTTATTCAAATGTACGTAATTAAATCCGTTGGTTAAACTATATAATGAAAAATTTTTATCTCTACCTTTGCTCCTTATAAATGAAACGGGATGAAGGAAACAGATATCACGGAACAGCACGAAGGCAGGGAGATGACCTTCTGGGAGCATCTTGACGAATTACGGGGTGCATTATGGCGTATCGTCATCGCCATCCTGGTAACATCGATCGCGGCCTTTGCATTCAAAGAGGTGCTGTTCGACGATATCATTCTTGCTCCGAAGTCGAAAACATTTATAACCTACCGCGCATTCTGCAAACTTGGAGAATGGCTTTCCATGCCATCGCTGTGCGTTGATCCATCGCATTTTCAGCTTATCAACATCAGCCTGGCCGGGCAATTTACCGCGCACATGAACATCTCCATGATCGTCGGGCTGATCGTCGCCCTGCCCTATGCGCTTTGGGAGTTATGGCGGTTTATCAAGCCGGGGCTGTCAGACAGGGAGATCAGGAATTCACGCGGAATCGTTGCAATCGTCACCCTGTTATTCCTTACCGGCGTTTGCTTCAGTTATTTTGTAGCAGCCCCGCTGATGATCAACTTCCTGGGAGGATACACGGTAAGCGATGCAGTAATAAACCAGATTGCCCTCACATCATATGTCAGTTCAATCACCATGATGACCCTGCTCATGGGCCTGCTGTTCGAGCTGCCCATGCTCATCCTATTTCTAACTAAAATAGGGATCATTACGCCGAAACATCTCCGGAAATACCGGAAACACACGATCGTAGGCATTCTGATCGTTGCAGGCGTAATCACCCCGAGCCCGGATATATTCAGCCAGGTCATCGTGGCAGTTCCCCTCTACGCACTGTTTGAGCTGAGCCTTGCCATGTCGGCCCGTATCTACCGGAAAAAACAGGAACTCATAGTGGAATAACGATTTGCGTGGCTTGTAACCTTTTCGGGGAGGCGCCGTCTAACTCACGAAATCACCAAAACACCAATCTCATGGAATCTAAACGTCTTTATCGCAGTCTCACTGATCGCAAGTTCGCCGGTGTTGCCGGTGGACTGGGCGAGTACTTCTTGATGGATCCCCTGCTCCTTCGCCTGGCATTTGTTATTCTTGCCCTGGCCGGTGGCGGCGGGGTACTTATATATGTCGTCCTCTGGATCGTCACGCCCGAAAACCCGGTAAGGGTTCAGCCGGCTATGAACCAGCCAAAACAGGATTCGCAACAGCAGGCATCAGAACCATCAGTTAACCCCGACGGATCTGAAAAAACCGACTTTACTTTTTCTACAGCGCCACCTCCCCCGGTCCCGCAAACCAAAGAACGGAAAAGGGGAAGTCTGATCGGGGGCCTGGTGCTGATCACCCTTGGAGCCTTGTTCCTTGCTGATGAACTGATACCCCAGGTCAATTTCGGTGACCTCTGGCCGGTCATTTTGATTGTCGTTGGCGTCGGGCTGCTCATCAATGCCCTCACCGGCAAAAAACGCAATATTAACCAATACTAATACTCCGGAAAATGAAATATCGTCATGTATTTTGGGCCTTCATCCTGATCGCAATCGGGATCTTATTCATGCTCAACAATTTCGGGGTACTGGAATTTGGCGTCCGCACCCTGCTGAACCTCTGGCCGCTCATCCTGATCCTCTGGGGCATTTCAATCCTGCCTATTAAAGATGGAATTAAAATCGTTTCACTGGTCGCTGTACTCGCCGTCACTGTTATTTTCTTCAACAGGATCTCGGAAAAATCATCCTGGATGCGTTTTCACAACTTCAAAGGATTTTCAAGCCGTGACTGGGATGACGACGAAGATAGCACAGCGACATACAACTATCAACCGCAGAATTTGAGCGTTCCTTTCGATTCGCTGGTAAATAAGGGAGAGTTGCACCTGGACGCCGCTGCAGGCAATTTCCACCTGGAAGGTGTGACTTCCGACTTCCTGTCGTTCAGCAAATCAGGAGATATTGGGAATTACTCGCTGACCACCAGCAATGAAGAGGGCAGGAAAAAAATCAACCTGTCGATGGAGAAATCGGGGATCAGGCATTCGGTAAAGACAAACGACGTTGAAATAAAACTGAGCGATAAGCCATCATGGAATCTCAAATTTGAAATAGGTGCCGCTGAGATCAACATGGATTTGCGCGATTACAAAATCGATACAACCACCATTGACGCCGGGGCATCTTCGATCAATATCAAGATCGGCAATAAAAGCCCGGTGACCTATATGACCTTCAACGCCGGAGCCTCCTCGATCAAGGTGGAGATCCCTAAAGAATCGGCCTGCCAGGTGAAATCTGAATCCTTCATGATCAGCAAGGAGTTCGAGGGGTTTACCAAAAAAGGCGACGGCATCTACCAAACAGCCAATTTTGCAACAGGGAAGAATAAAATCTACCTGACCATCAAAACTGCCATTTCAAAGATAGAGATCAACCGTTATTAACTACCGGTCAAGGAAATTTTTCACCAGCCCGTAGAATTCCCCGGGAGCATCAGCGTGAACCCAATGCGAAGCACTTGCAATGGTTTCCAGCTCTGCCCCGGGGAATTTCAATTTCAGTTCAGGCAGGTCTGAATCATGAATATAATCAGACAATCCTCCCCTGATGAACAAAACCGGCCCCGGATAAACGCCCCTACCGCTCACCCCTTCAAACACCGCCAGCAGATTCTCATTAATTGCTTTCAGGTTCAGCCGCCAGTCCATGGTGTTCCGATCGCGCCAATATACATTTTTCAGGAGGAATTGCCTTAATTTCACACTTTTCACCACTACACCCAATTGGCGGTCAATATCCGACCTTGACTTTGCAGCACTGAAATCGACTGCCATCATGGCGTTGAGCAGTTGCTGATGTTCCCGGTCGGGCGGTGATTTTCGCAAAGAAATATCCACAATCACCAGTTTTTTCACAAGTTCAGGATGGTGAAGCGCAAAATACATGGCAGTTTTACCTCCCAGTGAATGACCTACCAGGAAGATTTCAGGCAATGAATAATCTTCCATCAGTTCAGCCAGGTCATTTTCGAGAGAAGGGAAATCAAAGACCCCGCTGTGAGGCGACTGGCCGTGATTGCGAAGATCGGGAATATAGACCGTAAAGTGTTCACCCAGAAGTCGTCCGAAAGATACCCAGTTGTCAGAGATACCAAATAACCCGTGCAAAATCACCACCGGTTTCCCCTGCCCGAAATGCCTGCAAAATAATCTCATTCAGCATCGAATTATTAACACAATTTTGTTGAAAAATAATCGTTTCAAAGAGTCAAAATTACATAAATTTGCAGCCTATTTGCAATGGAAATTGAATTGTTCATGATGATCTTCACAACTATATATAATAAATTGATTTATAATCACTTAAACATTTACTATACTGGTAGGGGGCATCATTAATCTTAACCTCATAACCGAGAAAAAAGCAATGGAAAAAAATCCAACAGAGAAACTGGTCATCCCTCATCCCGAATTATCAGAAGAAGAAGAACCTCCAAGTCAGTCCACCTATATAGATGAAGCCTCCCTTTTAGACGAATATTTAAAATCACGGATCGATCGTGATAAAACCTTAATCAGTGAACGTTCTCTTGCGTTCATGCAGACTTACTTTCCTGAAGCCACCATCAAAGACTGGAATAACTGGCACTGGCAGATCAGGAACAGCGCCCGTTCAATAGAGCAGTTGGCAAGATTTATCCGGCTTTCCGACAATGAAGTCAAGCCCTTCGAAACAAAAAGCCAATCGCTTCCCCTTCGTATTTCTCCATATTATATAAGCCTGTTGGATCAGGACAACCCTGAACAGGCGTTGCGAAAGAGTGTCGTCCCGGTGTTTGATGAGTTCCTGGTGCATGACGGGGAGAATTCCGACCCCCTTTCAGAAGAACACGACAGTCCGGTGCCCAACATTGTTCACCGTTATCCCGACCGTGTTTTGTTCCTGGTTACCGGCTTCTGTTCCACCTATTGCCGCTACTGTACGCGTACGCGCATGGTGGCAAAAGATAAATGCCATATCGGGATCAAATCGTGGGAAGCCGGTCTTAATTATATCGAACAGCATCCCGAGGTTCGCGATGTCCTGGTTTCGGGAGGCGACCCGCTCACCATGCCCGACCTGCATGTTGAATACCTGCTTTCTCGATTGCGGAGCATTCCCCATGTCGAGATCATCCGCATCGGCACCAAAGTGCCTGCCGTGCTTCCGCAACGCATCACCCGGCCACTGGTCAACATGCTGAAGAAATATCACCCCCTGTATATGAGCATCCACTTCACCCATGCCGACGAAATTACGCCGGAGGTGAAAGAAGCATGCGAAAAGCTTGCCAATGCCGGCATTCCCCTGGGGAGCCAGACAGTGCTGCTGAAAAACGTCAACGACGAGGTGGAGGTGATGAAAAAACTGATGCATGAATTGCTTAAAATAAGGGTTCGCCCCTATTACCTCTACCAATGTGATCCCGTGGTGGGTTCCGGGCATTTCCGTACAACCATTGAAAAAGGCCTTGAGATCATCAGGGGCCTTCGCGGCCATACCAGCGGGTACGCAGTGCCAACTTACGTGGTGGATGCGCCCGGAGGAGGCGGAAAAATCCCCCTGCTGCCTGAATACTTTGTGGGACGCGAGGACGGATACGCCCTTTTAAAGAATTATGAAGATAAAATCTTCAGGTACCCCGATTTTACCCAATAACTTATGACCATAGGATTAACGTACGATTTACGGTCAGATTACCTGCAGGAAGGCTACAGCGAAGAGGAAACAGCGGAATTTGACCGTGAAAGTACCATCGAAGCCATCGAACTGACCCTGCAACAGCTGGGCTACCAGACCGATAGGATCGGCCACGTTCGCCATCTCACCTCCCGCCTGGTTAACGGAGACCGATGGGACCTGGTGTTCAACATCTGCGAAGGAATGTTCGGCATTGGCCGCGAAGCGCAGGTTCCTGCCTTGCTTGATGCCTACCAGGTGCCATATACCTTCTCCGATGCTCTGGTGCTCTCCCTGACCTTGCACAAAGGCATGACCAAGCGTGTAGTCCGCGACTGCGGCATCCCCACCCCTGATTTTGCTGTTGTGTGTAACGAACAGGATATCGCCGTTGTAAACCTGCCCTACCCGCTGTTTGTCAAGCCGAATGCCGAAGGAACCGGGAAAGGGATCAATTCCCTGTCGAGGGTAACCAACCCTGAAGAATTGCTGCATGTATGCCGGGATTTGCTGACCCGCTACCCGTCAGGCCTGCTGGTAGAGGAGTACCTGCCCGGCAGGGAATTCACCGTTGGGATCCTGGGTACAGGTGAAGAGGCTTATCCTGTCGGCATCATGGAAATTTTATACAGGCAGGAAGAAACCAACAGCATCTATTCCTACCAGACAAAATCTGACTACCTGAAAGCAGTGGAGTATCAAATCCCTGAAAATGATATCTCGGAAAAATGCATCAGCCTTGCCTTGAAAACCTGGCACGTGCTGGGATGCAGGGATGGCGGGAGGGTCGACATCCGTGCCGACCGGTCGGGCATCCCGAATTTTATTGAAGTTAACCCCCTGGCCGGGCTGGACAAGGTTCATTCCGATCTTCCTATCCTCGCGTATATGCACGGGTACGATTTTGAAAGGATCATCCGTGAAATCATGGAATCTGCAAGAAAAAGGGCTAAAATTTAACGACCAGGAAAATATCGGGATGATGAAAAAAACGGTGCTTATATTTTACAACAAGCTGTCGAAAAAACCGAAAGATGATGAAGCGGATGTGATTGAACAGGTAAACCTGGTGACCGAAGCGTTAACTACGCTTGGTTATGACGTTCAATACATGCAGATTGATCTTAACCTGAAAGCTGCCATCAGGCAGTTGCAGGCCATAAAACCCGATATTATCTTCAACCTGGCCGAAACCATCGGGAACAAGGGCGAGTTCACCTTCCTGGCCAATTCAGTCCTGAATTTTACCAGGATACCTTATACCGGTTCACCGCTGATACCCATGTTCCATTGTTCCAATAAACTGCTTGCAAAAAGGGAGCTTGACAGGATTGGTGTGAGCACGCCGGCAGGGTTTACCTTGAAAGAATGCAGTAAACTGGCGAGCGACAGAAAATACATCATTAAACCCATCTGGGAAGAGGGTTCGCTGGAACTGGATGAAGATTGTGTTTTCATGGGTTCTGACCAGGAATTCATCAACAAGATCGTGAAGAAAAGTCATGATCACTATTTTATCGAGGAATACATCGAAGGAAGGGAGTTCAACAATTCCATCCTGTACAGCGAAAAGGGACCCGAGGTGCTCCCACTGGCTGAAATGACCTTCAAAGGATATCCTGAAGGGAAGCCTAAAATGATGGGTTACAAGTCAAAATGGGATGAACATTCGTTCGAATATTCGCATACCCGCCGTACCTTTCAATTATCGAAGGCTGACGAACCCCTCCGGAACCGGATGATCGAAATCTGCAAAAAATGTTGGAATGAACTGGGCCTGAAAGGGTATGTCAGGATCGATTTCCGGGTCACCGTTGATTCGGAACCACTGGTGATCGATATCAACCTGAACCCCTGCCTCTCCGAATCGGGTGGTTTTATGGCCGCATCCAAAAAGAAGGGGCTCGACTTTCCCCGGGTTGTTCAACGCATCCTGGAGGATGCATTAAGAAAATAGCAGTTATGATGAATACCAGACTAACTTTCCGTTCGGAAGCCACACCTGCAGATATTGAGACAGTGAGAGAAATTATTGTCTCCACAGGTTTTTTTTATGACTTCGAAATCCCTGTGGCCCTTGAACTCGTGGAGGACCGGGTTGAACGGGGCGTACAAAGCGACTATCATTTCCTATTCGCCGAACTTGACGGAAAAACCGTTTCGTACACCTGCTTCGGCTCGATTGACGGCACGGAGGGCAGTTTTGACCTTTACTGGATCGCCACGCACAACGATTACCGCGGCAGGGGCATCGGCAACCTGATCATTGAAGAAACCCACCGGATCATCAGGGAGATGGGCGGCCGGATCGTGATTGCCGAAACCTCCTCCCTGGAAAAATATACGCCCACGCGCCATTTTTACGACAGGGTTGGCTATTCAAACGTAGCGCATATCGACGATTTTTACAAAGAGGGCGACGGCAAAGTTTTTTTTGTGAAAAAGCTCTGAGCGGATATAGCCGGTTGCCCGTGTTACTCCCTCACGAGGGTTCCCGAAAGGGAGTTGTATTTTGCTATCCTTTTCCAGGCATACCCTGTGGTGTCGTGCTTGATTGCCCAGAAATCATAGTTTCCCACAGCCCGGTCGCCGTTGGTGTCGAGTTTCGTGTTGCCCGTTGCACCGAAATAATTTCCGGCAACCATGGTAAAAGCAGACTTCAGCAGGTTCACATCAGGTGAAAAACCTACGGTCGTGTATGTCAACACGCCAACCCAAAGCGCATCATAGGCCGTAAATGCATATACTTCGGGCATACGTCCCAGTTCAGCCTGTATACGGTCACGCAAAGGCTGCCACCGCTCTTTTGCCGATTCTTCAAGACCATACACCGGGCATGGAAGTCCGTGCGTGTAAGCAAACAGAGCTGCAACAGTGTCGGCAATGGCATCTGCATTTCCTGAAAAAGCGGATCCTCCGTACCAGTAAACATTGTTCAGGTGGGCATAGTTCTTAGCACTTTTCAGGATTGTTGCTCCTTCGGCGAAGGAGAGCAGGTAAACAGCTATCTCGTTGGGATTGTGATGGTCTAGCTCTCCAGCAACAACGGCATCCAGCTGAGGCAGCAAACCTGAAAAATCAGTCGTCCCCGGTTCATATTTTACCGGTGGCTGAACCGTTCCCCCGCTTTTGATAAAATTGCTCCTGACCACGTCCAGCAAATCATTTCCCCACACATCGTTGCGGATGATAGGCACGATCACTTTGATTTTGTCGTCGGTCAGCATCTTGTTCATGGCCTCCCCTTGCATTACATCGCTGGGAACAAAGCGAAAGATATTATCCCCGGGTATGGCCAATGATACTGCAACACTTGAAGGGCTCACCAATATGACCCCGTGCGTATCAGCAAAGTTCTTGAGCGACAATAGTTCCGCACTGCTGTATGGCCCGATCACCAACCTGATACCCTGGTCGTAAAAGATCTTCAGTTGTTTCAGCGCTTCCACTGTATCGGTCTTTGTATCGGCGACAATCATTGAAATCGTGTTGTGATTCCCGACGGAGGTGAGATAATTCTGAATATCCTGGCGGGCAAGACCAAGCGAGATGTTCATTGACCGGCCTGTTGAAGACCCGCTACCTGTCAGCGGGAGCAGGGCGCCGATGCGGATTTCTCCGCTCGCTGCAGACCGGTATTTTGTGTTGTCATTTTTGCTGCAGGCAAATGCACCTATTACAAGGATTACAGAAAGAATAAGTTGCGATTTTTTTATCATACAAAAATTGCGCTTTAATCAACAACTGTTATCTTTAAACTTTATTATACAGCAGCCAATTTGACGAAGGAAAAATTCACCGGAATTACGGATAACCGGTATTTTTCCCAGTCAATAAAGTTACGCAATAAAAAATAAAAAACCAGTATTTATTAAAAGAATTTGCATGAAAGCCCTGTTTTTTGACGGCTCGTTAAAATTGACGGAACTGCCGGTACCAGAACCTGGTAAGGATGAAGTGCTGATCAGGGTATTGTATTCGGCCATCTGCAATACCGATCTTGAAATTACCCGGGGATATATGGCGTTTAAGGGGATTCCGGGACATGAATTTATGGGCGAGGTTGTGTCCGGATCGGGGAAGTTTTATGGCAAAAAAGTAGTGGGTGAGATCAATTGTTACTGCGGGGAATGTTATCTCTGCCGCAACGCCCGTATGAGACACTGCACCAGCCGCACCGTTCTGGGCATTTATGCGCACGATGGCGTTTTTGCTGATTACGTGGTACTCCCCGAAAGAAACCTGCACCTTATTCCACAAGACTTCCCGGCCCAACTGGCAGTTTTTACAGAACCCCTGGCAGCTGCTGTTGAAATATTCGAACAGGTGCACATCAGTCCGTCGCAGAAGGTATATATTTTTGGCGCAGGGAAGCTGGGATTGCTGATTTCACTGGTTTTCAAGATGAACGGATGCGATGCAACGACGTATGACACAAATGAAACAAAAGTAAATAAAGCCCGGTCGATGGGGATTTGTGCAGGATTGCTCTCCACACTGAATGACCAGGACAAAGCAGAGGTTTGTGTCGACTGCACGGGAAGTGCCGGCGGGATAAGCCAGGCGATGACACACCTCTATCCCGGGGGGAAACTTGTATTAAAAACCACCGTGGCGAATTCCTCAAAAATTGACCTGAACCAGATCGTGATCAATGAATTTGAGATTATCGGCTCGCGGTGCGGCCCCTTTACGCCTGCATTGAACCTGCTCATAAAGGGGCTTGTTGACCCAACGCCCATTATTGCAAAGACTTTTGATTTTACCGACATCCTGGCCGCTTTCGAATTTGCTTCAAAGCCCGACACCCTGAAAGTATTGATAAAACACTGACGGGTAGGTCAGGTTACTGCTCCAGTCCGTTTTTCCTGATCATGTCCAATTCATCCGGCGTGAATAAGCCGCAACGGTAAAGTTTCCGGTATTGTTCTGAATTTCCATCCCTGAACACAAGCGCATCGTCGGTATTGACCGTCACATTCACGCCATGGTCAAACAGGGTGCGTATAGGATGGGTCTTATAGGAACTAATCCGTTTTAACCTGATATTGCTCGTCGGGCATACGTTTAAAGGAATTTGAAGGCCGGCAAGCCATTTCATAACCATGGAGGAACCGGCCGCCCCTATGCCATGCTGCACGGCATCCAGTTCAAGAACCTCAATGGCTTCCATCACTGAATCGGCGGTTCCGAACTCACCGGCGTGTGCCTTGCATTTCATACCCGACTGGCGGGCCAGCCGGTAGATTGGTTTAAAATTACCAACGGACTGGGCAAATTCATCATCATAAAGATCAATCGACCTGAAATACTGGAAACCGAGATAGTCTTCGAAACAGGAATGAAGTGTTTCGAAGGGCTGGCTTCGTGAAAAGCCCAGTTCCGGCCTGAAATCAATACCTGGAGCAACCGCCTGGTGATAATATTTCAGGGTGGCCACCACCCGGTCGGGCGTTATATTGAACATCCTGCCAAAACAGGCATCAATACTTATTTCCAGTGTGGCAACCCCGTCATGTTTTGCCTGCACAAAAGCTGCCTCCACTCCTTTTTCAAAAGCCCCGGGCAATTCAATGAACGGTCTGTAAACCTTCCCGATCCATCGGTTCAGTTCCCTGATCCCGGGTTCGGTTGCCCTGAATTTTTCAAGTTTTTTCCCGTAATATTTTTCGATGACCGATCGCCTGCCGCCAAGCAGGCAATGGTTGTGCAGATCGGCTTTTGGAAATGACCGGATGGCTCGCAGGTCCCCTGATATAAGTGCTTCCGGAAATGTCAACTGGATTTTGTTTGCTGAATTGATACCACCACCCTATTTGTTAATCTCCACGGCATTTTTGTAAATCTGCGATTCATTCTGCGATATGGTAAATTCAATTTTGTGAGGCAATGAATTCCTGTTCGCTAACAAAACGATGTATTTGTTGTCGCCCGTACTGTTGATTTGCACAAAACTGGCAGCTGCCATGCTGGTTGACTGGTCATTTACGCTGACATGCTGTATGTTTATAATCGACAGGTTATTGACATCAAATTCAATCAATGACTTCAGCGGATACAGGGAAGACAAATCAATCCTGACCTCGACAAACCGGGCAGAATAGCGGACTTTACAGACTGTTTTTGTAAGCGGAGTGTCGTAATGCAGCACCTCAGGTGGCTGAAGGCTGTCGATCGCCTGCAGTGAGGCAGGAGCTGCCTGCTGGTTTGCCGCGGGAAGGTTCTTTGTCTTACTGATTCCTGAAGAAAAACTGAAAATAACAAACCCTGAAATCAGGCCGGCAAGAAAAACCATGCATAATCTCACCCACGTCCTTGACCAGATACTGCGAACCACCTTAACTTCATAATTTTCCGGATGTTTGGCATGTCCTTCCATAAAAGTTTACTATTGGATGCTGTGCTGCAATGTTAATGAAAAAAAGTCATCAGTCGCACCTGCAATGGAGCTGGTATTCCTGTGCAATTTTTGCGGTTTTTTTCATGACCCGCATGAGGTTGCCTCCCCAAATTTTCCGGAGCTCGCTTTCGGAATATCCCCTTCTCACCAGCTCCAGGGTAATGTTCCCCATTTCACTTACATCGAAACACCCTTCAACCCCGCCGCCACCATCAAAATCGGTACCAATACCCACATGATTGATCCCGGCTGTTTTAACAAGGTGATCGATATGATCGGCCACATCACTCACGTTGGCAAGTTTCTGCGGAAACCTGTCATTCATCGAATTCCAATCTGTGTGTGCTGTTTTCATTTCGTCGTCGGTCAAACCGTCAAAGTCATGATACTTTTTACGGAGCGCTGCACGGGCCGAGTCGCGGGCAGGGTCCGGCGCCGGTGTTTTTACATAATCGCTCAGGATGCACATCTGGACCACACCACCGTTTTTTGCTATCGCCCTCAGCAATTCATCCGACAGGTTGCGGGGATTGTTGCATATGGATTTTGCGCAGGAATGGGAAGCAATGACAGGTGCTTTGGTAAATGCAAGCACATCCTTTACCGCCTTATCCGAAATATGCGACACGTCCACCATCATGCCTACATGGTTCATTTCCTGAACCACCTCATAGCCAAAAGTGCTGAGACCGTGATGTTCGGTTGTATCGGTCGAGGAGTCGCAGATATCGTTATTTTTGGTGTGGCACAGGGTGATGTAGCGGGCGCCGCGCAAATAGTACGTGCTGATCAGCGAAATATCCCTTCCGATCGCATACCCGTTTTCAATGCCGATAAAGGCCGCACGTTTACCCTCTTTAGTTAACCTGACAAGGTCGGCGGGTGAAACCGCCAGTTCAGCAAGCGCATGATTGCGGGTAACGACGGCGTGAATGCTGTCAAAAAGTGTGATTGCTTTTTGTCTGACCTTTTCATTCGCTTCCGCGGTTCTCGGTCCCTGGGATATAAACACCGCAAAAAACACGCCATTAAGCCCACCCTCCTTCATGCGCGGAAAATCAATTTTTGAATACTCCTTGCGCGCATCATGGCGCACCGACATGTCAAATCCCTTTTGCATCATCTGCATTGGCGTATCTGTATGGGAATCGATGGTGATCACCGCCTTGTGAATAGCCGCCGCCTTCTTTTCCAACTCCCCGGGCTTGTTGCCTGAAAATCCGCAGAAATACCCGCCTAAAAGCACCAAAACAACTCCAACTATCTTTTCCATTCTAACTCCTAAATTCGTTAATCAATATTCGATATTCGCAGATCTATACCATGAGCTGCCTCAGGTAAAGCTGAACCGAGTTCTCCAGCCCAAGGTAAAGCGCATCGCAGATCAGGGCATGCCCGATCGAAACTTCGAGCAACCCCGGGATATTCTGTGCAAAATATTTCAGGTTTTCCAGGTTCAGGTCATGGCCGGCATTGATTCCAAGCCCGGCATTACAGGCTGCAACTGCCGCTTCACGGTATGTCCTGATGGCTTCACCCCGGTCGGCATGGAAATTCCTGGCATAGGATTCAGTGTACAGTTCGATGCGGTCGGTACCGGTTTTCACGGCCTGGCGGATTAACCCGGGGTCCGGATCTATAAATACGGAGGTCCGGATCCCGTTTTTCCTGAATTCAGCAATGACTTCTGTTAAAAAAGACTCATGCAGGAAAGTATCCCAGCCGGCATTGGACGTTAACACATCCGGCGGATCAGGCACGAGAGTAACCTGGGTTGGTTTGACAGAACAAACCATGTCAATAAATCCGCGCGAAGGATACCCCTCAATGTTAAACTCACCTGCCAGCAATGGTTTCAGGTCAAAGACATCCTTATACCGGATGTGCCGTTCGTCGGGACGGGGATGTACTGTTATCCCTTCGGCGCCAAATCGTTCGCAATCGAGGGCTGCTTTTACAACGTTGGGAAGGTCGCCTCCGCGTGCATTCCTCAAAGTCGCAATTTTATTGATATTCACGCTTAATCTGGTCATTTCCGGCTTGTTTGATGCAAATCTACGATAAAAAGGGGTGTGAACCACGACCGTCCGGCATCCTGAAAACACAATTTCAGTACATTTACAACTTATTGTTAACTTTATCGTCATGGACCGATACGATCAACGCATTTGTCAATGGTAAAACTTATAAGAAGAAGCAGCGTATGAGAGCAGTCATCCAGCGGGTAGCGTCCGCTTCTGTTGCCATTGAAGGCGAAGTGGTGGGAAAAATAAGACAAGGCTTGCTTGTCCTGACAGGCATTGAAGAACGTGACGGATTGCCGGATGTTGAATGGCTGGCATTAAAACTGGTTAATTTGCGGATTTTTAATGATGTGCATGGCGTGATGAACTGTTCGGTCGCCGAGATCGGAGGCAACATCCTTGTTGTAAGTCAGTTCACCCTGCATGCGAGCACCCGGAAAGGGAACCGGCCGTCGTACATCAGGGCTGCCAGGCCCGAATCGGCCATCCCCCTTTACAACCTCTTTATTGCCAGATTGGGGGAATTGCTTGGCAGGAAAATCGAAACCGGCGTATTTGGGGCTATGATGGCAGTGAACCTGGTCAATGACGGGCCGGTAACCATCCTCATCGACACCTGGAACAAAGAGTAGTTTTTATTCATGTCATGTTTAAATTATTTGTAAAACCAAACCATAAAAATAATAATTTTGATTTCCTGACACAAAAGAAAAAGCGTAAATTTGGCATAGCATTTCCCCTGAAGATGTATAGCACTTTACAAACAATATGTTGATTTTTGGCGTTGATATTCCTGCAATACTGAAAAACGGGAAACGAGGTTTAATCAGAAACCAGACACACAGTAAATAAACCATGAATAACAACCTGACAATCGGGATTGACAAGGAGCAGGACCCGGAAGGTTCATTCCAGCGTTTGGCGGCGGTGTGCAAAACCTTGATGGATCTCGACAGTGATGCGATCCTCATTGTCAGATCCGTCGCGGGGATTGTTTTGGAGGCCAACAGGGAGTGCCTTGGGATGCTGGGTTATACCAAAGATGAGATCATTCAACGGTGTCTTTCAGATATTATGATTGATTTTCCTGACATCACGGCCATGCACGCCGTGAATGCCGGACATGATGAAATGATGCTGTTCATGCAGGAGACAAAATGGAAAAACAGCGATGGCGCCATGATTCCTGTAAAAGTAAGCATGAAGAAAATTGATGCGCCTGGTGAAGCAGTTTTCATTATCATCGCCCGCGACCTCCGCGAATTGCAGGAGAAGGAAAATGCACTCAGATCAAGCAATGCACGATATCACGATCTTGTTGAAACCAGTGGCGAAGGTTTGGGCATGGTTGATCCCGACGAACGGTTTTCTTTTGTAAATCCGGCTGCATGCGAAATCTTCGGGTTGCAGCAAAAGGAGTTGCTCGGCAAGAGTCTTCTTGAATTCCTGGATGATTCCACCATCGAAGAGATCAAGCGTCAGACAGCTTTGCGCCAGCAGGGCGAGAAAAGCATCTACGAGATTGAGATCCACCGGCTTGACGACGTGCGCCGCTGGATTATTGTGACAGCAACACCTCAGTTTGACGCGGAACAACGCTTCACAGGCACATTGGGGATCTTCCGGGACATAACCGAGCGTAAACTCGCCGAAACCAGGCTGCGTGAAAGCGAACAACGCCTCCATGAAATTGTAGACATCACCAATGACTGGATCTGGGAGATCAACCCCGCCTGGAAGTACTCGTTTGTTTCGCCTAAAGTGTTCAGCATACTTGGTTACCAGCCGGAAGAGATGATCGGCAAGTCCCCTTTTGATTTTATCCTCCCTGAAGATGCTGAGAAGGTAAAAGAGGGTGTGCGTGGCATGGTCCACCAGTTCAAACCCCTCAACGCCATTGTGAACCGGGCAAAACATAAGAACGGACAGATCGTGTACCTTGAAACCTCCGGCATTGCCGTATTCAATGAGCAGGGCCTTTACCAGGGATACCGGGGAGCCGACCGCGATATCACCCTGCGGAAGATCAACGAACGTGAATTGATCGGGGCTAAGGAGAAAGCGGAAGAATCAGACCGGCTGAAAACCTCCATCCTTTCGAACATGAGCCATGAACTCCGCACGCCTTTAACAGGAATACTCGGGTTTGCCGAAATCCTGAAGGAGGAACTTAGCCAGACCGAATATGAGAGCATGGTCGACAATATTGCAGACTCCGGCAAGCGGCTGATGTCGACCCTTAATTCAATTATCACCCTTTCGCAACTCGAAGCCGGGAACATTAACCTTACGCTGAAGAAGGTCATGGTTGAACAGAGCATCCACTCGGTTGTAAAATCGATGGAGTCGCTCTGTTCGGAGAAGAATATTTACCTGGATTGCACGGGGATCCGACCATTTTCGATCAATACCGACGCCCAGCTGTTTAAGCAGCTTTTGCTTCAGATCGTCGACAATGCCGTCAAATTTACCGAGAAGGGCGGGGTATCGATCGAGACCCTGAAGAGAACTCATTCAGGCAGGGAGTATGTAGTTGTCAGGATTGCAGATACAGGGATCGGGATCGACAAAGCTTACTATACCCTGATATTCCAGGAATTCAGGCAGGTAAGCGAAGGCTTTGGACGAAAATACCAGGGAAGCGGCATCGGGCTCACCATCAGCAAGAAGATCATTGATCTGCTTGGCGGTATCATCATGATTGAAAGCGAACCCGACAAAGGATCCTGTTTTTCAATATGGATGCCTTGTGACCCCGATATCCCGGGATATAATGACTCCATTACAGACACAGGTGAACCCGGCCTGGTTGACCAGGATCACTTTTTAATGAAACCGCTGCCGGTTGTTTTACTCGTTGAGGACAACAAGGTAAACAAGGAACTTATTTACTTTTTCCTAAGAAATACATGCCAGATGGAGTACGCCCCTGATGCGGCAACTGCGTTGGAAATGGCAAGAGACAATGATTACAATGTCATTCTGATGGATATCCACCTGGGTTATGGAATGAACGGCATTGAAGCCATCCGTGAGATTCGTCAGATTCCCCGGCATCTGAAAACGCCTGTCATCGCCGTTACAGGATACACCATGGATGAGGACAAGGAACAGCTTTATGCAGTAGGCTGCAACAGACACCTGGCAAAACCATTTGATAAAAAAGCGCTGCTCACCATGGTCCAGGAAGTACTGCACGGAAAAGGGACAACTTCTTAACCTTAACAAAAAATTAACAGGTTGCTGTTGGTAATCTGAAAAAGTTGATGTAATTTTGTCAAATTCTAAATAAGTTAATTAACTTAAAACTAAAATTCCATGAAAAAAGTTGTTTTGTTATTTTCGGCCGTAGTTCTCATGGCAGGTTTAACCTTTGCCCAGGCTCCTCAGAAAGCTGAAAAACCTGCTGCAAAAACCGAAGCCGCCGGTAAGGATTCAAAAGCTGGTTGTGATATGAAAAGCAAAGCTGCCTGCACTCATTCTAAAGAAGGTAAAGGTTGCTGCTCAAAAGAAGGAAAAAAACCCGCTGCAACAACTCCTGAAAAGAAGTAATCAAACCGCAGGATATCCTGTATATAAAAGGGGCTTAAATGCCCCTTTTTTTATTTGGTTGTCCCGTGTCCGGGCAGCCTGAATACGATGGGCATTCTCACCAGCACGCGCACGGCGCGCCCGTTGCGTTTGCCCGGGTCCCAGCGTGGCATTTCCCTGGTTACCCTCACAGCCTCTTCATCACATCCTCCCCCGATTTTCTGCAGTACTTTTACATTGGACAGGGTCCCATCCACCTCCACGATAAACACGACCATCACCACCCCCTGTACCAGGGTTTTAATGGCTGTTTCAGGATAATGGGTGTTCTTCCTTAAAAAATAGAGCCGTGCTTCATCCCCGCCCGGGAAACGCGGGTAAACATCAATGGCCGAAGTCAGCCCTGAGTCATCGCCCGTTCCCTTTCCCAATCCAGAGCCGCCGGGTTGTGCCGCAGAATCAACTTTCGCGTTTTCAACCTCCTTTTTCTGTTCCGGGGGGTCCTCTACCGGCTTTTCCTCCTTTGGTTTAACTGAATCAGTAACCACGGGCACCTGGGGTTCTTCAGGCAAAGGCCTGGAAAGGGCCTGGGCAAGTTTCGGATCCGCATCGGGAGGGGCGCTCATGTCGTAATATTCAACCTGGTACATCATATCCCCTTCAATGAGGGGAACCGGTTCAAAATAAAAGTAAAGGCAGGGTATGAGAACGAGGAGAGAAACAATGCTGCTCCCCACGATCGCGGCGACCAGCAGGTACCGGTAATACTTCCTGCGCAGTTCAAAGGCGCCATAATCCTTGTTCCTGCCTTCGAAAGCCAGCTCGTCGAGATTCGGGATGCGCGTACCTGTCATTCGTCAAGATATAACTTGAGAAATTCAATTTCCCGCCGCTCACGCTTGGTGGGGCGCCCGAGCCCGCGCTCCCGGTGCTCAAAGCCCGGTTCATCGGGCCGCTTCAGCTTCAGGTATTCGGATTCAGGCGTTAAATCTTCCATCAATCCCGGCACAAGCCTGGCAGCTACCCTGCTTCCGGCAGGTACGATGACTTTCACGGTTTTGGTTATCGGAGGCAACGATATGGTGACCACCTCCCCGGCTTTTACCTCGCGCGAGGGCTTTACAACCTGGTCGAGGATCCTGACCTTGCCCGACCTGCAGGCATCGGAGGCAAGACTGCGCGTTTTGAACACCCTCACCGCCCATAACCATTTATCGATTCGTATGCCCTGATCCATCAACCTATTTTTGCCGGAAATAAATTTCCATGGGAACCCCGTTGAAATCAAACTTCTCGCGAAGCTTATTTTCAATAAAACGCTTGTACGACTCGTTTAAGTATTGAGGATGGTTGCAAAAAAACGCAAATGACGGAAATGCTGTGGGAAGCTGCATCGCGAATTTGATCCGGACATATTTTCCTTTAACCACCGGGGGCGGCATCGCTTCGATGATGGGCAGGATAAATTCGTTGAGGGCCGAGGTGCTGATCTTCTTTGACTTGTTTTTATACACCTGGATGGCCGTCTCTACAGCTTTGAAAATCCGCTGTTTAGTCACTACTGACGTGAAAATGATGGGAACATCCGTGAACGGTTTGATCTGGTCGAGGATATCCTGCTCAAATTGCTTGTGTGTGTTGGTGACCTTTTCAACCAGGTCCCACTTGTTCACAAGGATCACCACACCCTTGTGGTTTTTTTCGATCAGCGAGAAGATGTTCAGATCCTGCGACTCGAAACCCCGCTCGGCATCGACCATGAGGATGCACACGTCGCTGCTTTCGATCGACCTGATGGCGCGCATTACCGAATAGAACTCTATGTTTTCGGTAACCTTGGCCTTTTTCCGGATGCCGGCCGTATCGATGAGGTTGAAATCCAGGCCGAAATACTGGTAATGGGTATGGATTGAATCCCTGGTGGTACCCGGTATCGGGGTCACGATGTTCCGGTCGATGCCCAGCAGCATATTGACCAGCGAGGATTTCCCGGCATTGGGGCGCCCGACGATGGCGATCTTTGGCAGGTCGTCCAGTTGCGGCACCATGTCGTTTTCAGATTCCGGCGACGCTTCAACTTCAGGGAAAACGCCTACGACCTCATCCATTAAATCCCCGGTACCACTGCCGCTGGTCGATGCTATGGCAAAAAATTCGCCCAGTCCGAGCCGGTGGAATTCGTGAACATCGTTGATCATCTTATAGCTGTCGACCTTGTTTACCACCAGGATAACCCTTTTTTTTGCCCTGCGCAGGATCTTGGCCAGGTCTTCGTCCATCGCGGTAAGTCCCTCCTTGGCATCCACCATGAAAAGGATCACATCCGATTCGTCAATGGCGAGCCTGACCTGTTTTTTGATTTCCGCTTCAAACACGTCGCCCGACTGGTCCACGTACCCGCCGGTGTCGATCACCGAATACATTTTACCATTCCAGTCGCCATGGCCATAATGACGGTCGCGGGTAACCCCGCTGGTGGGGTCAACGATGGCATCGCGCCCGCCGCATAATCTGTTAAATAACGTGGATTTTCCAACGTTGGGGCGACCTACGATTGCAATGATGTTTGTCATAATGTTGATTGTCTAATTTGATAATGTGTTAATGTGCTAATGTGCTGATGTGCTGATGTGCTGATTTGCTGATGTGCTGATGTGCTGATGTGCTGATGTGCTGATGTGCTGATGTGCTGATGTGCTAATGTGCTGATGTGCTGATGTGCTGGTGTGCTGATGTGCTGATGTGCTGATGTGCTGGTGTGCTGATGTGCTGATGTGCTGATGTGCTGGTGTGCTGATGTGCTGATGTGCTGATGTGCTGATGTGCTGATGTGCTGATGTGTTTGATGTGATGATTTGTTGTTGTGATTATTAAATTCATTGATTGCATATTCAAACCTAAATTTTTCTGCATTGCTTGCATTTTCTGCATTGCTTGCATTGTCTGCATTGCTTGCATTGTTTGCATTGTCTGCATTGCTTGCATTGCTTGCATTGTCTGCATTATTCAACAGCGTACCCGAATCTTTTAAGGGCTCTGTCATCTTCGCGCCAGTCTTTGGAGACTTTAACGCGGAGTTCGAGAAAGATATGTTTTTCAAGGAATGATTCGATATCGCGGCGGGCATCGGTTCCAATTTTTTTGATAGCCGATCCCTGGTGGCCGAGGAGGATGCCCTTCTGGGTTTCCCTGGCCACGAATATTGTGGCAGAAATCCGCGTCAGGTGCTCCTCCTCCTTGAAGGATTCCACGGCAACCTCGGTTGAATAGGGCACTTCCTGCGAAAAGTTCAGCAGGATCTTCTCCCTGATGATCTCCGAAACAAAGAACCGCTGGCTGCGGTCGGTGAGTTCATCCTTGGGATAAAATGCCGGCGATTCGGGCAGGTGGTGCAGGATGGCTTTAAAAACCTGGTCGAGGTTGAGTTTATGAAGGGCTGAAACAGGAAGGATGGTGGCTTTTTCCATTTTCTGTTTCCATTTTTCCACTTCAGCTTCCAGCACTGCCATATTTCCCAGGTCGATCTTGTTAATGACCACAATGACCGGGGAAGTTGTTTCGGATAATTTTTTCAGGATCTCCTCCTGGTGAAAATCATTGCCCGCCTCAGTGACCAGCAGCACGACATCGGCATCGTCGAGGGCCGAGAACACGGCGGCCATCATGGCCCTGTGGAGTTTATAATGCGGGTTGATCACCCCCGGGGTGTCGGAATAGACGATCTGGTAATCGTCGCCGCTGAAGATGCCCATGATGCGGTGGCGCGTGGTTTGGGCCTTGGGTGTGATGATCGAAAGCTTTTCTCCGAGCAGGGCATTCATGAGGGTGGATTTCCCAACGTTCGGATAACCAATGATTGAGACAAATCCTGCTTTATGTGACATATTTTTTTTATGAATATTGGATTACACCGAAACAAACCTTATCTTTGCACTCGGAAATAAAGTACAAAGGTACGTAAAAATATACTGCGGGGTGGAGCAGTGGTAGCTCGTTGGGCTCATAACCCAAAGGTCATAGGTTCGAATCCTGTCCCCGCTACTCTGAAAGTCAGGTAGTTACCTGACTTTTTTTTTGACCGTCATTTCGTAAGGCAAGGAAGCGAGGTAAGGAAATATTCTCGGATGTTGCTGTGCCAAGCAATCATGGTACTGATTCTCAACATATGTTTCGTATATTTGAATACAATTACACATCGTTGATAAATTTTCATCCCCATGAAAAAGCTTTCCTTTTTCCTCATTGCACTGTTCTTCGTAAACGCTGCCACGGCGCAATGGACCTGGCAGAACCCGTTGCCTCAGGGTTTACCTTGCTCATCGGTTTTCTTTTCCGACGCCATTCATGGATATGTTGTTGGCAGGCATGGAACTTTTATAAAAACAACCGATGGAGGAGCCAACTGGACAGCCCTAACAAGCGGAATAACAGATGATTTTGCGTCTGTTCATTTTACAGATGCTGATACGGGATATGTGGTAGCTAACAATAATTTTTCTCCTGGTACTGGATCTATCCTGAAAACAACCGATGGAGGAATAACCTGGAACTCTTTGGCAATCGGAACGTCACCAAGGTTATGGTCGGTATGGTTTACCAATGCCAATACGGGAATTGCCGTGGGTGGAGGTGACTATCCATCCCCTTCTCAGGGACTCATCCTGAGAACTACCAATGGAGGTGCAACCTGGGCAACGATGTCTTTAAGTTCAACGGGTACTTTGTCTGCTGTTTGTTTTACCGATGACACGACGGGATACGTGGTGGGCTATTATGGGGTCATCTTAAAAACTACCGATGCGGGAATAACCTGGAATTACCTGACAAGCGGACCGACGAATGGTTTATTTTCCGTTTTCTTTCCCACTCACGACACAGGTTATGTTGCAGGCACTTATGGCACCCTCTTGAAAACAACCAATGGAGGGACAACCTGGACTGCCATGTCAACAGGAACATACGATGATTTACAAACACTCTTCTTTACCGATGCCAATACCGGATATGCCGGGGGCTCCTATTTTTCTTCGACCTACATCAATGTAAACATCTTCAAAACAACCGACGGGGGCGCAACCTGGACAATTTTGACCACCGACAAACCAGCCGGTTCAATTTTCTTTACGGATGCCAATACCGGATTTACCGTTGGAGGAGGTACAGGCATTTTTCGAACACTCGATGGGGGTATGAACTGGACCGATTTATCCAGTGGAACACAAAATGAACTTTATTCGGTACGGTTTACAGATTCCCAAACCGGCATTGCGGTAGGCAAGTATGGAACCATATTAAAAACGACCAATGGAGGCACAAACTGGACAAATATATCAAGCGGAACTTCATGTTATTTGGGATCTGTTTTTTTTCCCGACATCAATACAGGATATGTGGTAGGTGACAGCGGAACCATCCTTAAAACCACGAATGGAGGCACAAATTGGACTGTTTTGCACAGCGGAACAACAACACCGCTTAACTCGGTTTTCTTTACCAGTGCCAGTACGGGATACGTTACAGGTTATTTGCAGGACTGGGGAATGGTCATAAAAACAACCAATGGGGGAATAACGTGGGACACTTTATTAAATCATGGACAATATGGTTATAACAGGATATGCTTTACCGATGCCAATACGGGATATGTTTCGGGCAGGCATGGGACCATCTTGAAAACAACCAATGCAGGTGCAACCTGGACTACTTTACCGACGGGAACAGATTTTGATTTTGGTGACGCCTTCTTTACCGGTCCCGATACGGGATATTTTACGGCCGGGAACCACCTTTTAAAAACAACCGACGGTGGCAATAGCTGGACTTCTTACCAATTTGGACCCTGGATTTATTGCTGGTCGGTCTTCTTTACGGATCCCGATACGGGATATGCAGTGGGAGGGAAAAATAAAGGTGATGGGCCTTATGCAGTTGTCGAAAAAACAACCGATGGGGGTGCAAGCTGGTACCTGTTGAATCAGGTGTCAGGGTGGATACTCAATTCTGTTTGTTTTACAGATGCAAATAACGGATATGCGGTGGGTATGGGAGGAACCATAATTACAACCAATAATGGCGGTGGATCTCCTGTAGGAGTCAATGAAATTAAACTGGCTTCAGGATCAATTAAACTTTATCCCAATCCAACCTCCCGGAATCTTAATATTGAAACTGTTGAAAATGGTACTCTCTTCGTTTTTAATGTCAATGGCGTGCTTCTTCTGCAAAAGAAACTCACGGAACCCTCCACCCCCATTGATGTCAACACCCTTCCAAGCGGGATCTATCTGGTGAAAATGGTCGGCGTGAAGGGTGTGCAGGTGGGAAAATTCATCAAACAATAGAATACACAATAAAAGTAACTACTTTAGCGATATCTCTGATCAGGTCGAGGTGTGATAATTGAACACCACCACTAATCAGAAAATCAGCTAATTACGCTGACTTTATTTGCCCATCATTTGTCGAGCTAAGGAACTTTCGCAAGCATTCTATTGAGGGATAATTCTAGAACATCCCACAACCTTATCAAAGTTGAATTCATGGGAGCAATAAAACAAGAAACTGAGATGTTCGAAAAAGAAAATATTTTGTCAGGTAACTACCGGTAATTAGCAGGCTGCCCTTAGGATAGTTTTTCACTTATGATGATTTTGAATTAGATGCAGTACACCTTGGTTTGGGTATAAAAGCCCTGGGCAGAATGGTCAAAACTGCAAAGATCAGTCGTTACCGCACAATCTAACAGGTTTTAAGGAACCCGCCTTACCTTCTTGGAAGTTTTTTCAGATGACGTGTGACTTCACGTTCCACTTGTTCAAAATCGGGCAGATCATGTATTTGTTCACCCAGAGTCGTCTTCCATCGGCCCTTATATTGCGGCATCCGTGCTTGCAGTTTTGAATGAAAATCATCAGCAGACAAGCCTTTGCTGGCGCACTTATTCGAGAATTCATTGATTAGGAAATCAACGTCCATGCCGTGTTTTTCGAGAAGATACCAGATGTCATAAAAATCCCGGGCTTGCATACGCTGCATCACTGATCGCAATTTTTCAACGAGCACTTCTTCCAATTGATAACACAAAAGTTCAAGAGGTTCCAGGTCAGAATATTCGAGAAAAGCAGATTTTCTGACAGGATTGAATTCCAGTTTTTCGCTTTTTGAAATATCGACCTTCACTTTTTTATTACTGCCAAAACCACCTAACGGGCCAACATACCCGATGTAAAAGTTGATGCCTCCATCCTCATGTTCATTGTTGTCAATGATCTCAAGCGGGATATTGGCTTCATTCCGAATATATCCGAAAGTCTCCCTGAACCATGAAAAAATCTGATCGTTGCTCACCTTGTTGTCAAGCAATGTGAAATCGAGGTCCTCGGAAAACCTGTAATCCTCAAAATAAAACTTCTTCAGGATAGTTCCACCCTTGAATGCCATGATACCGGAAAGCCGGTCATGGTGTGCAATTCCATTCAAAATCCACGACAGAATGTAATCTTTTTCGATCTGCTGGTCGCGTACTCCTGCACCGCGGGCAATGCGTTGTATTTCTCCGGGTCGTATCATGTAAAAATGGCGGATTTAATGGTCTCTGTTTCTAGATTTTGCCTGATACTCCATCTGCTTCGCATCCTACCCGACTCAGGCAATCCGGGATCCAGCAAAACATATGAGGCCGTTTTTTCTTTCTGCAAATCGTCTATGATGCTTGTATTGATTTCAAACAATTCCAGAAGAAAACCAAGTCGCTTAATAACTGCCAGCGATTTGAACCGGGTTGCGTAGGAAAGAAGTTTATTAAAATCGATTTTATTTTTAGAAGCTTCAAGAGCTTTTGCAATTTCGACAACACCTCCTGCATACTCGGGTCGAAACAGACAATCAATAAGCGTTTTCTCAAGATCGGAACACTGAACTTGCGTAAAATTATCAATCCACATTTTTCGGGTGCCAAAAAAATGGTCCTCATTGTGATAGATATACTGGAATGTCACGTTCCTGATTGTGATTGAAGATGGTCGGATTTGCCTTGAGACAACGATTTGCTCTTTCAGCGAAGGCTGAGTAATCAGACCATGAATCTGCAATGCCGAATAGTACCCGATGTAATGGCCGGAATCACCGGTGAGGTACCCGGCGACAAGGTGCCAGTCCGGCATGAACGTTACAGCATCCTGATCGTATGGAATCAGGTAATAAACTCCTTCTTTCAAACGCATCAGCAGACCTCTTTTGGTCATATCACTGAGTAGTTCCTTAACTGCGCTCTCATTCGCTTGCGGAAACACCTTAAAAGCTTCGGAATAGTCAAAGCAAACCCGGTTCAATCCGTAAAAATAGGAAAGAAGTTCATTCGATTGGGTAGAGATATTCTTACGTCTCATAGTAACTCAGTCAGGTTTAACCTGACTACAATGATACAAATAATTATTGAATTGATTTACAAACAGGCAAAAATATATTATGTTTCATATCATATTAGTCAGGTTTAACCTGACTAATATGATACATATACTAATTTTTACTAATTGACCGACGACCCCGTAACCACTAAAAGAATTATGACAAGTCTTGGTTTTCACTGGCTTGGGTATGATTATTAAGATTTTATAAACGCCCTCCAAAAAAAAAGAAATGATGGACTGTAGCATTTATGTTGTAAATTTGTAACATATAGATCGGTACATTGATACCATCGAGCGATTGAAAATACAAATTGATCAGTTAGAGGAACAACTTGAGATTTGTCAGCAAAATAAAACATAACCGTAAAAATGGCGATGAATTGAGCCAGCGAACATTACTGGCAGTTAAAGGATTAAATTAAGAATTATGAGACAATTTTTGAGACAAAACATCATTTTTTACTGCATAAATCAGCATTATTGTAAACGTAACTAATTATTAATCAACACAGGCATATTTTCAGTTGAATCCTGTCCCCGCTACTCAGAAAGTCAGACACTTGTCTGACTTTTTTTTTGACCTTCATTTACCGGGGTAACGAGAAATTCCGTAATCCGCTTTATGCCTGGTTTCACAGGTACTTCTAAATTCTATCGTTTTGCAGATTTGCGATGGGCGGGCTTTTCAGCACAACTGTTGATGCGAAGAACTGAAAATTCGGTTATTAGAAAACTGTCTGCGGAGAACGAAACCCCGCCTGTTGCAAATGGGCTGTTAATGGCAGGAAAACTACTTCAATCCTCTTTTGTCAAAAGTTACAATGTTTGTGTTTTGCTTTTTTGTTTTGATATAAAAAAGATAAGAAGCACAGAATACAACTGCAACGTACTAAAAATGTCTCTATAAATATGATAACTAAGCCATTCATCTCTTAAACCCGACCAGTTGCCCGGTATAGTTGCTGGCGTCCAAGTAAGAAATAAATCGTTTAAAGGTCGGTTACCTTGCAATGCAACATAAGTGTTGGCCAAGAGGAACAAGATTGCCCCTAAAATAAGAAAGCCTTTATTTTTGCTCTTTTCAATAAAAAAAAGAATGGCAAGTAATGCGTATATTGAAAGCATAACAGTAAATATCTTTGGCCCTATATTTCTCATGACTAAATCCACCGGGCGATGCATTTCAATAAAAGTTGTTCCTGAAATTTGATACAAAGTAGGAAAAAAAATAAAATCGTAAAAGCCAGCTGCACCCGTTAACAAAATAAAGGTCAGAATAAAAACAAGAGTATTTTTTATCACATTCAAAAAAGGGTGTAGCGGTTTAATTCCCGTATTCCTTTTTGCAGGTACAAAGTAGGTTATCAGAAAAAAAAGCAATCCTATCATACCCGATAAACTATAATAGCCGATATATTTAATCCAATCATCCTTTAAACTGATCCAATTGGAAGGTATATTATCCGGAGTCCAATCTGCCATTTTGGAAGCAATGGGATAAGCATATTGCAGTATAATGAATACACCAATACAATTTGCCAACAATGAAAGAATGGCAAATAATCCTTTTATTTTCTCTCTGTCTTTAAAAAACAAAATCGTCTGAACGATGAGAAATACCGCCGGAATCAGGTCCAAAATAATAAGCCCTTTTATGTGTATATAATGTTCTGCGTATTTGAACCAATCTAAAAATCTTGTAATTGGGACGGCGCCCTTAAATAAATCTTGGGCAATATATCCATTGGATGCTGATGTCGCTACCAGGATAGTTGTGATGAAAAGGAAAGTTTTTTTTAACATAATATTAATTTCTAAAATTGGAACCTGCTTGAATTCTTGTTACTATCGGTTGACGCTTTGACAAATGCGGGAATAAATTGTTGTTCAACTGTCAGCCAGTACAAATGAATGTAAAGATTGCTAAGGTTTCAACGAACACGCAAACCCGCATTTGCTATTGCGTTTGTTGCTGCTGTACTTATTTCTAGAGTGCATAGGTTGTAACTATTTGAAAAATGTATCTGCAAACCACTTGGCAAAGGTTTGCCACCAAGCGGAATGTCCACAGCTGTCCATATAAATAGCAGATATAGTAATAGCTACAAAAACAAGTAGTGGAACAGGGGATTTTTTCTTAATAATGTCCACGATTAGCCAAATTATTGGCACTAATAACATAAATATACCCATTGTAGCGCCAGCAACTTCTGGACTAAAATTAGTGAAAGCAAATCTGCCAAGCCCAGGTCCTAAAACAGTCAAACCGGTGCAGGTAAAAAATCGTAAATGCCATGGACTTCTTTTTTTATACAAAATAGCCAAGCTATACAAAATAGCCATATATAAAATGTCACGAAGCCCACTTCTACTCAGATACGCCAAAGCATCTGTTTCGCTAAGGTGCTTTATGTTGATATTCTTAAAGTACGTGGCCTTTGCTATTAAAAAAAAAGAAAGTAGGAGAAAGGGAATTACAAAATAGGATGCTTTACCAATTTTTCGGTGGAGATTATATTTTTTTCTTCTAATAAGGAAAGCTTGACTGATGAGCATAACTATCCAAAGTGTAGCAAGAAAGGCATGAAAATGATAAACCCATGAGAAGCCTTCAAACTTTGGAAAATGAGTAATGTATGTTGGATAAAAACCTAATAACGTCATGATAAGCACTCCAATAAAGAAGAAGCCTATGTTATTTTGTAACCATTTTTCCTTTTTGTCAGTTGCTGTTCGTTCCATTTACTCTTGCTTAATAAGTTTTTTCCTTATAATTGTTATTTGTACGTTAATCACACTATGTCAAAGTATAGCTACACATATTTACGGAGTGGATGCGGATAATTCGGATCAGGAGGATGACCTGGTCACTTTAATCCATACTTATTCACAATCGCCTCACGTTCTGCCATACATGCCGGCGAAAAAACAAGCCCGAATTTGTCGTTCAGCATCCCCATCTCTTTATTCCTGGCATCAGAGCCATCCGGAAAACCATTCTGCGGCGTGAGTTCAAAGAAAAGCCGTTCCAGGTATTCCTCAAAAGGCTGATTGAAATACATATCTATAAAACGCAATGGTTTGTCCGAAGCATTCCAGAAAGTATGTTTGATTAACGGGGGACGCAGATGCCATCCCCCTGCCTCAACTTCCACAATATCCTCACCGATGAGAATAGTTGCTGTTCCGTCGAGAACCAACATGAGTTCATCCAACTCCTTGTGATAATGAGGAGGAGGCCCCATCATTTTTGGCGCAACGGCACATTCAACACTTGAAAACAAGCCGTTTGTCATTTTTGACCGCATCCAAACCCGGATATCCATACCACCTTTGCTTTCCAACGGCGGTAAGGAAGGCAGGAGAATTGGTTTCAACGGGTCAGCCAACGATGCATTCTGAGTTGCAGCAAAAGGATTTTGTGAAACCGCTAAAAATGCAGTTAACATGCTGGATTTTAATAAAAAATCTCGTCTTTCCATTGGAATATTTTATTTGGAATTGCTATTTCGTTCTGATGGTTTTAAATGGTTCTGCGCAGTATATTACCAGAAAATGACTGTAGATGACCATCATAAAAAATCTGATTATTCTTATTTAGACTATGTAAATACAAAAATATACTATAATTGTTGACATAGTAGTCATTTAACTTTTATTAACATCTGACTTAGAATTAAGCGTTCGAAATTAAGTTTTCCTGAAGATCGGTCTTGTTAATACAAAGTCGAGGTATTATGTGGTTCCTCCCCTTTGCTAATAAAATCAACTATTATCACGATCTCGATGGCTAATACCAGGTAAGGTATTTGGGAAGACTTTGCTACCAATTCAAGTGCAAAGTGCAAGGCGTCAGATCCAATTTACATTTTCCACTTTTTTTTGACTGTAAACCTATCGGGGATCAGGAACAATGTAAGCTCCCCATAGTTTCACCACCAATCCGGCCTCGTTCCCCACTTCCTTGTCGTTCTGCAACGCTTTGGCTTTGGCGATGAGGGCTGTGTCGATGTAGCCGGGCCGATCGGAGTTAAGCAGGATAAGGCAGGCCAGGGAAGCCAGGAAATCCTTTTTGTCGGATTCTGATTGGGTCCTTGTGGCGAGGTACTCGCTGAGTTCCTTGTTGGTTTGCGTTACGGACCTGGTGCCGGGCGCAGCGGTCTGGAGGATATCGACGTAGTCGGGTTTCTTCACGGGAAGCATCCCCGGATCAGAGCGGGGGATGAAGCAGAGGATTTTGCCGTCTTTGAAGGTGACGTATGGGGCTTGCTTCGGCTGGGTGTGGGCCAGGAGGGGGAGCAGCGATAAAAAGACCAGAAATCTTATCATGTGATTATATTTCAAACGCCGGCATCCGGCATCATTTTACAACCACCAGTTTCCCCCTCGCCACAGGCACTGCCCCTCTCTCCGCTGCAACAAAATATACCCCTGCCGCTAGGCGCGAAACATCCATACATACCTCCTTGCGGAACGACATGGTCATCACCTTCTTCCCAAAGAGATCGTACACCGACAACTCTGTCAATTTATCATTCTCTGCATCCCCCGAAACAACGATTCTCACCGCGTCCCGGGCCGGGTTGGGAGAGATCTTCAGCTCCGCGGCCCTGTTCTTACCCTTTGCCTGCCCGAAGCCAGTGATCACGTCACAGTTGCAGGCGATCGTGTCGGTCGGGATGGGAACGGGGCATAGGCTGTCGTAAATGAACGGGTAAGTATTAATTGAATCGTAGTCGAGGTCCTGGTTGACTTTGATCAGGTAGCCGTCGGTTTGCGAAATGGAATCATAGTTGTAGGGGGCGTACCCGCTGATCAGGTACTTATTATCAAACGCCGTAGCAATACATTTGGGATACGGAGCACCATGGTCATTCCGGATGAATTTCAGAATGATACCAGCAGTATCAGTCTTGAAGATCCCGACCTTTGGGAGAACATTATAATTGGGAGCGACACGGCCAACAATGATAAGGTTATCCGGCCCGCATTTTTTAATTCCGCTGAGCCAATCCACCAATGTGTCAGGGTGCAGTGTTTCTTCGAGCGTTAATTGTCCTGTTTGCGAGCTTTTGCAGAAATAGGGAACATATTCCGGATATGGAGAATAGTTATAACCGACAGAGTAAAACGAACCCGCCTGTTCCGCATTTGATATGATTGACCCCACATGGTTACCAGCGATAGCTGAAGGCCGATGCCACTGCTCATTTCCAAGACTGTCGGTTTTGACGAATAAATGCTGAAGCAGTGTGATGTTTTGATCGGGAGGCGGCATTCTGTAATAGCAAAACCCTGTAAAAAACATCCCATTGTCGCTTGTTAAAATGAAATCGCCAAGACCGGCATTGGTGAGGTCTGAATTGCCATAACCAGGCACCAGCTGTACAACGGACAATTCATTTCCCGCTGTATCTAATTTCCGGATCTGGTTGCCTTCATGATAATCGTTGGATGCATAATTTGTAAGCACCAGGTAGTGGTCATTTTTAACGATGACCATCCTGCTGTAATTCATCCCTGGATAATTAAGCACCTTACACCAAAGTTTTTGCCCGCAGGCATTCAACTTCATGATGAATGGGTCTCCCTCTGTATCAAACTGTTTTGTCTCACCAACAATGATAATATTTCCATCATGATCTTCATCAATTGAGTACGGAAAGAATTTATAAGATGAATCAAAGAAGGTTTTGGACCAAATAACATTTCCATTGATATCACATTTAATCAGTACACTATACTCAAACTCCTGTAAATTCCAGATACATAAATTTATAAGGATGCCGTTGTCATATGAGGTTTTAACGAATTCAATCGTTTCCCCTCTGTTTTGAAGGCCATAATATCTTTCCCAGCCAATGCCCTGGGGCATCCCTGAAGTGAAGATCAGGAATGAGAAAATAAGTAATACCGGAATCCGCCTGATCATTTCTGAGGAAGATGAGGATGCAAGGACAAATATAAGGTAATTTCACCAATATTGATTCTCAACATATGTTTCGTATATTTGAATCACATTCCGTATGTTGACTAAATTCCATCCCCATGAAAAAGATATCCTTTTTCATCATTGCACTTTTCCTCGCAACCACCACAACGGCTCAATGGTTCTTACAGAACCCTTTACCACAGACTCAAACTTTACAATCAGTTATGTTTCCCAGTCACAGCGTTGGATATGCTGTTGGTCATTGGGGAACCATTATAAAAACAACAAATGGAGGTACAAATTGGACAGTTTTGTCAAGTGGTACAGGAATGGGTTTTCTTTCAGTTTACTTTCCCGATCCCGATACTGGATATGTAGTGGGTATTAGCGGAACCATCTTAAAAACGATGAATGGGGGCACAAGCTGGACTATTTTATCAAGCGGAACAACGAATATATTATACTCAGTTTACTTTACAAATGCAAATACTGGATATTTGTCGGGTGCATTAGGAACCATCTTAAAAACAACCGATGGGGGTGTAAACTGGACAACTCTGTCAACTGGAACAACAAAATATTTATACTCAGTTCATTTTACGGATGCCAATACAGGATATGTGGCTGGTGAAGGGGGTACAATATTAAAAACGACCAATGGGGGCGCAAACTGGACTACTTTGTCAAGCGGAACAACAACTCATTTACGATCAGTTGCCTTTACTGATGCCAATACGGGATATGTGGCGGGTGATTATGGAATCATCATAAAAACAACGAATGGCGGCACAAACTGGTCTACTTTATCAACCGGAACAACAAATGATTTTTGCTCAATTGCCTTTCCTAATGCCAATACCGGATATGCGTTGGGTTCCGATAATTATACTGGTTATGGAAGTATCACAAAAACTACCAATGGGGGCACAAACTGGGTTACTTTGCCAATTGGGACAGCAATTCCTATATTAGCAATCTGCTTTACCGATACGAATACAGGGTTTGGCGTGGGTTGGAGTGGAATCATCCTACAAACAACGAATGGAGGATCAAACTGGACTTCATTATCAAACGGAATAACAAAATGGCAACGATCAGTTTACTTTACCGATGCCGATACGGGATATTCGGTTGGTGAATGGGGCACCATTTTAAAAACTACCAATGGTGGCACAAACTGGAATGATGTTTTGTCAAGCTATACAATAACTTATTGGAGCTCTGTCTTCTTTACCGATGCAAATACGGGATATATGGCTGGGCTGGGACTCATAATAAGAACAACGAATGGTGGTACAAGCTGGGATACTGTGTTTAGTGGAATACCAAATTGGTTAGGATCGGTTTACTTTACAGATGTAAATACGGGATACGTGGTTGGTGATGGTGGAATCATCTTAAAAACTACCAATGGCGGTACAAACTGGACTGTCCTGTCAAATGGAACAACAAATTTGTGGAGCTCAGTCTTCTTTACCGATGCCAACACGGGATATGTGGTAGGTTACAATACTATTAACAGTCACGAAATGATCATAAAAACAACGAATGGGGGCACAAATTGGGATACGTTATCAAGTGGAACAAAAGGTAGTTTGTTTTCGGTTTACTTTACCGATGCCAATACTGGATATGTGGCGGGTGATTCTGGAACTATATTAAAAACAACGAATGGTGGCACAAACTGGACTGCATTGTCAAGTGGAACAACAAAAGATTTATACTCAGTCTTTTTTCCCGATGCAAATACGGGATATGCGGTTGGTAGTGCGGGAACAATCATAAAAACAACGAATGGAGGAACAAATTGGGCTGTTTTATCCAGTGGAACACAGAAAGATTTGTCATCAGTTTACTTTACCGATGCCCTTACAGGATATACGGTTGGTTCTGGTGGAACCATCTTAGCAACCACTGATGGCGGGGGTTTGGTCGGGGTCAATGAAAATAAACCTGTGTCAAACAGGCTAAAACTTTATCCGAATCCAACATTCGGGAAACTTACGATTGAAGCTCCCGAAAAAGGCACCCTCTCTGTATTGAATCTCAATGGAGTACTTCTTCAGCAACGGGAAATTACAGACCCGACCACAACAATTGATATCAACACCCTTCCATGCGGAATCTATTTGGTGAAGCTGGTCAGCGTGAAGAATGTACAGGTTGGAAAATTCATCAAACAATAGAAGACTCAACAAAAGCAACTATCTCAGCGATATCTCTGATCAGTGCGAAGTTAGATAATTGAATACTCCCCGCTACTCAGAAAGTCAGCATTTTACGCTGACTTTTTTCATTTATAGCGGTCACGGAGTAAGGAAACGGGGATCAGGCACATGAGATAATTAAATCCATCAACCACAAATTACGGCTTGGGTTCAACCCTTTTGCCCACATGGAGAAGAAATACACTTCTCTTTCCGTATCCATCAAATATGTGCTGACCCTTAAAGAAAATTCATGCCGCCAGAGAACCCATCATACTTACAGCAGCATGGTGCACACGTTCACAGAATGGCTTCAGACAAAAAATCTTTTAAATATGCCTGTTGATGATTTCAGTTATCATCATGCCCAGGAATTTATGGATTTCACGCAAACCAAACTAAAAAACAGCAACCGGACCTATAATAACCGTGTGACTGCCATGAAAACATTGTTTAAGGTTCTGGTCAAACGTGAATGGATTTTATCAAACCCTTTCGACAAAATTGACCATCAGCCGGAAGAATATCCCGCTATTGTTGCCTTTACCATTGATGACCTTATGAACATGCAGAAAAATCTTCCTTCCTGGAATTACGACCTTTATGTTTGTGCCTGCCTGATTTTCTATTGTTTTATCCAGCCACAGGAAATGGTGCGCCTTACTGTGTCGAATTTTAACCTTAAAAGCCGGATGATCGTTATCCCCGGGAAGGCCTCGAAAAATAAAAAACAAGAAGTTGTCCAGATTCCCAATGCCCTGGTGCCGGTGTTGATGAAACTGGATTTGAATTACCCCGGCGATTATTTTGTTTTTAGTAAAAATCAGCAGCGGGGAAAGGTGGAATATGCACCAACCCGCATGGCTGAAGCCTGGCGCGTGTTTGCAAAACAATACGGGATTGACAAAAATCTTTATTCCCTCAAACACACCGGCGTTGGTATGGCAATCGAAAGCGGCATCAATATCAGGGATCTGCAACTACAACTTCGGCATTCAAGTCTGGAAATGACCCAGATATACCTGGACAAGTTCAATCGCCGGCCATCAGAAAAACTGGCCAATAATTTCCCTGATCTTGGACAACGGGCAGCAAAAAAAGAACCTGAAATAAAACCATTGCCACCTCAGGTTTACACTCACAGTCTTTCCTGATGGGGATGATCAATTTACACGACATCCCGGTGACAAATAATAAATAAACAAAATGTTTCCCAATAAGGAAATATTGTAGTAACTTTGCAATAACAAAAAATCATGGAACCACGCTTTGATATCGAATTACTTGACCAGGTTGACACGTTTTTAATGTCGCTGGAATCAAAGACAAGGGAAAAAGTGCTTTTTAATCTATGGAAGGCACGGATGGTTAATGATTCTGAGCTGTTTAAAAAGGTCACCGAAGAAATTTGGGAGTTCAGGACCTTGTTCCAGGGAAACCAGATCAGGTTACTGGCCTTTTGGGAAAAAACATCAAAGAAACCCAGGATCGTCGTCTGCACACATGGATTCATAAAAAAGCAATCGAAAGTCCCAAGGCAGGAGATTGAAAAAGCTGTTGGCATCATGAATGAATATTATAATTCCTAATCAAACCAGGCTATGACCAAGATGAAGAAACATACATTAGAAGAACTTACCGATAAATATATTGGCAAGGCAGGTACCCCCGCCAGAGAGCGTTTTGATTTCGAATTGAAAACCGATGTAATCGGAGAAATTATCAAACAGGCAAGAATTGAACAAAACATGACCCAGGAGCAATTGGGTCAGTTGATCGGCGTTCAGAAATCACAAATTTCAAAGATTGAAAATAACACCAAAGATGTCCGTTTTTCTACAATCTTACGCGTATTTGATGCATTGAAAGCCAAGGTAAATTTGTCTGTTGAGTTGGATTCGCATCAAAGCCTCAAGATAGCCTGATCAATTTACCGTTATTGACAAAGGTAACACTCCAGCAGGGCCGGCATGATCCGGTCCTTTTTTATGGTCACCTGGATACTTTTGACCAGGTACTTTATCCCGAATACCATAATTTTCTTCTCAAAGCTGAACTCCTTTAACTCCTGGAAGGTGATCTGGCGGGGGATCTTCACCAGTTTGGTGGACATGCGAAAATCGAAAAAAGACTTGAAGTGCTTATAAAACAGGCCATTTTCGCTGCCGTAAAACAAACTCTTTGAATCCGTGTCATTGCGGCCAACCTCCCTGAGATTCCCATATCCCCCATTCTGAAACAGGACAAAAAAAAGTTTGGGACTTACCTGTTCCCAGTTTTCCCTGGTATTGCCGATGATACAATTTTTCAGACTGTCCTGGTCATTCATCAGGGTTGAAAACTTGGTCTCGATGGATTGATCGTCGTTTTTATAGATGGACTCCGATTTGATATAGGCTTCAAACAAGGTCGGGGTAACAGGCATCCAGTACCCGTTATACCCGTTGATCACATAATATTGGTTTTCATTGATCACAAACCGGATATCCTGCGGGTCGGAAGCCGGCCAGGGTTTCAGGTCAGCGACCGTTTGAACCGGACTTTTAATCCGTTTGAGGAAATTATCCTGCCGGTGATAGCGGAACCATCATTAAAACAACCAACGGAGGTGCAAGCTGGACTGCATTGCCGACAGGAAATACGAACTACCTGGCTTCAATCTCTTTTCCCGATGCCAGTACAGGATATGTGGCAGGCGAAGGCGGTACCATCTTGAAAACCGACAATGGCGGTGGACCAGTTGGGATCAGTGAAACAAAAAATGCAACAAATTCTCTGAAACTTTATCCCAATCCAACCTCCGGTAATCTAACCGTTGAAACGCCCGAAAAAGGCACCCTCTCTGTATATGATCTCAACGGCGTGCTTCTCCTGCAACGGGAACTAACGGAACCCACGACTTTAATTGATGTCCACAACCTTTCGGCCGGGGTCTACCTGGTGAAGATGGTCGGCGTGAAGGGCGTGCAGGTGGTGAAATTCTTCAAACAATAGCAGACGCAATAAAATCAACTTCTTTATAGACATCCCAGGTTTGTTCGAAGTTAGATGATTGAATGTTCCCCGTCACTCTGAAAATCTGACACTTGTCGGGCTTTTTATTGCCTTTCGAATTGATAAGTATTTAGGCGGGAATGGAGAGGTTGTACCGATGACAAAATAAAGGAAGGCCATTTAAAAACCAGACTATGGTGGCTGGGCCAACCCAGACATCATTGAAAAAAAACTGGTCAGCACAATCCCTGGCCTAGTGGCAGCGGGAAAAGGTTTTACAGCACACCATACTTGTTGAAGGATTTCATGACGGCCACATTACCTGTTGATGCCATGGTTCAGGGCATACCTTACCAATTCTGCATTCGATGACCAATGCATCTTTTTTAAAATATTATATCGGTGGTTGCTGATTGTGTTTTTGCTTACTGAAAGGTTTTTAGCAATAGTGACTCTGTTTAAACCCAAGGCCATCATATACATTACCTGAAGTTCCCTATCGGTAAGCAATTCCACAGATTCCAGTCCGGTTTCCTCCGAGTTTGTGAACATTTCAGCCATTCGTTCCATCTGCTGAAGGGTGAAATATTTTTTCCCTGACAAAACTTTACGCAGAACTTCAACCAATTCATCCGGGTGACTTCTTTTATTGATAAAAGCCGATGCACCATTTTTTATAAACCTGATTGTTAACTGCTCATCCAGGCAAGCAGTGAAAATGACAACAGGTAAATCTTTGAACCTCTTCTTAATTTCTGTCAGGACATCCAGGGAATCTTTTCCAGGCAGAAACAATTCAAGTATAACAAGATCAAACGATTGCTTTTCAAGTTTTTCAAATAATTCGACTGGATTCGATGCCTGACCGGAAATGCATAAATCGGAAGTCTGTTCTACAAGGAGTTTTAACCCCATCCTGACAATAGGATGGTCGTCGGCAATAATAATACGCTTTCGGTTTACTTCTGTCATCCGATAAATTTGATATTCAAAAGTAGATGTTTCAAGTTAAGTGGTGATTAATGAATTGTTAAAAAATGGTTACTAACTGATTGTTATTGAAGCCATTTATTAAATATTTATTAAATATTCCGGGTCCGGCTCAGGTTATCTTCATCAACACCTGTCAATTGCCTTTTCTGATAACAGGAAAAGCAAAATCACTACCTCTGCCGGGTTAAAACTACTATTGTCGGTGTTTCAATTCCTGTATAAAATTGCAGAACTAAACAACAACAATGGTCAATTTAGGTAAATATCTGATATTCATTTTTCTTGTTATGATATTCACAGCCGGCCCATCATTTGCCGGTGACATAAAGGGAAAAGTGGTTGACTCAAGAACAGGAGAACCGGTATTTGGAGCCACCGTACTTATTAAGGAACTGGGAAAAGGGACTTCAACGGGATTAGATGGCACGTATCGTTTGAAGAACATTGAGAAGGGCAAATATAAACTGGTTTGCAGTTATGTTGGTTATTCCAATGATGAACAAATCATCACGATAGGATACGGAGATGCCCTTGTTGAAGTCAACTGCAAACTGACACCAAAACCAGAGAACCTTAACGAGGTGAATGTAGTCGGGACCAGGATCCAAAATACGGAGAACAGTGCACGTCTGTCTGAGAAAAATGCAATCCAGGTAATTAATATAATAACCGCTGAAAAGATTGAAACATTACCCGACCGAAATGTGGCAGATGTAATGCAGCGTGTTTCAGGTGTATCGATGACAAAAAACAGTTTTGGCAGCAATTCACAGTTAATTTTAAGAGGCATGCCCACGAGGTATAACACTGCTTTTATAGATGGTGCCCTGATGCCAAGCACTAGTTCCACCGGTCGGTCGGTGAACCTGGATATCATCAGTTCTGAACTGGTGGGGAGGATTGAGGTCATAAAAGCTTTAACCCCCGATTTAGAAGCGGATGCCATCGGTGGTACAGTGAATATTAAATTGAAACAGGCACCGGATACGGCTTTTTACAGATTTGAAACCGGTTTGGGGTATAACCAATATTACTTTAACCACAGCTTTTTAACCTTCGACAACAGTACGGTTGCCAAAAAAGATTTCTATGAACGCTATGGATCCAATTATTTGGCTAAAGAATCGGAATTCCCCAGAAACAATTTAATTGCAACAACAACAACTGCAAGTCCTGATATGAATTTAGGGTTTTCGGGCGGGAGAAGATTTTTTAAGAAAAAATTTGGTGTGATGCTGGCTGTTAGCTATCAAAATAACTCTGCTGCCAATACCTATGATTACACCAGTTATGTCCCGGCTTTTAAAGATGGGAAACCATCAGCAGAGTACATGGAACACCAGGTATACAGTAAAAATCAACGGCGGTTGGGTGGTTATTTAAAGTTAGATTACCAATTCAATAAAAATAACCAGGTCAGTATGTATAGTTCACTGTTCCAGGCAAAAGAATTGAGGGTAAGGAAGTTTGAAGATCATCAGACTGATAATAACGGGCAATTTATTCGCCCAATCGCAACCCAGACAGAAACCGATAATTCCGCTATTTCTTTAACTACTTTAACAGGCGAACATAATATATGGACCAATTTCACCATTGACTGGACACTGCTCTATGCGGTTGCCAACTCGAGTTCACCCGATTTTGCAACTGTAGAATTAGCACAGGGAGGCAAAAACCCGGCATACCTTAATTATTCACGACCCGTTGTAAGGGATTGGCAATGGGATATTGACGAAAACAAATCGGCCTACGTCAATGTTAAATACAAACCGATGGTTTTCAATCATTTGTTTGAATTTAAGGCAGGCTGCATGTACAGGCAAAAATTCAGGGAAAATTATGCAAATGAATATTTCTTTCAACCCTATGATGATACCTCATACCGGAACTATAAGAATTATCCAAATCCGGACCTGTTAACTGTACCGTTGAGAAATGACCAGAACGCCCAGGAACAAAAAGGTAATGCCAATTTAAATCCCGGCAATTACAGGGCGTGGGAAAATATAGGTGCCGCGTATGGTATGGTGAATTCAACTTTCGGAAAACTTCAGGCTTTATTCGGGTTGAGGTTTGAAACTTATTATCTGCGAACAGAACACAACCAGAATAATATACAATTTCCTGTTGCAAAAACAACCCAGAAAAATTTTGACCTTTTCCCCAGCCTTCATCTGACTTATAAACTGAATGAGAACCAAAACCTTCGTTTTTCATATTATCGGGCAATAAACCGGCCGACCTATACCGAAGTAATCCCATACAGTGACCCCCGGGCTGGCGGGCAGACTGGAAATCCTGACTTACAGCCTGCTTACGCGAATTCTTTCGATTTACGCTATGAAATATACCCAAAATTGCAGGATGTTTTCACCGTTGGAATATTCTACAAACAAATCATAAATGCAATTGAAGAAATTTTAAATCAAAGTGACAATGCAACGCCTGAAAACGTAACCACGCCCACAGTCAACTATGGTTTAGAATTGGTTGCTTCCAAACATTTTGGCAATTTTGGGATCAGTGCCAACTATACCTATACCTATTCACAGATTTCAGACAAAGCTGTCAATTATATTTATAAAGACACTGTACTTGTTGCTAATCCTACAGTTGGGTATAAAAGAACCCTGGTTGGACAATCGCCTCACCTTTTTAATGCAAGTGCATCATACCGCAGCAAGCAATTGGGCTTAAAATCAAGTGTTACCTATACCATGCAGGGCGAAAATTTATCAGCCATAAACAATAGCCATCTCGGTTTTAACAGATACCAGGCAAATTATCATAACCTGGGATTAACCATAGAAAAAAGGTTTTACAAAAAGTTCTTTATAACATTCAAAGCTTCGAACTTATTGAATAGTCCAATTGCATGGTACCTGAAGGAAGAGAACAACACCCTGGTACGAAAGGCATACAATTTTCAAAATTACTCGATTGAAATCAAATATTCATTTTAACCTTTAAAATTTTAAAAATGAGACACATTATTCTATTTTTATTTGTAACGGGGATATTGACGTATTCGCTTAGCTCCTGTAAGAAAGAAAGCACATCTACGAACAACGTTAAACCGCCTGCCGGGGCTTATATCACAGGGAGTCATCTGAAAGGCACATTAAAAGGCAGTTTAAAGCCGGATTCGGTCTATTATCTTGACGGGGATATGATTGTTAACAAAGCCGATTCATTTGGCGTTTCCCCGGGTGTTAAAGTCATTGCCACCGGGAACTACCGTATTGAAATCGCCGGTACACTGATTTGCAACGGAACTGAAAGCAAACCCATCACTTTTACAACCAGTAATGAGGCTCTTGCGTATGCAAATCTCGGACAAACGGGTTATTGGGGTGGATTCCTGATTGATTCGACTTCGCTTTTTGTAAGCGTAACTTTTACGCATATTAATTATACAGGTGGTCCGGATCAGACAGGAAGCGCCCAGGCAAGTTTCGATGTGGAAGGGAGCCAGACATATAATGGAGGCGCTAAAATCATATTTGAAGACAACTGGATGTTTGGAGGTATTGATGATGGCATTCATTTAATCGGTGATATTACGTGCAGTATCAAAAGGAATGTTCTGCAGCGGTTAGGAGGTTCAGACGGCGATTTAATCAACATTAAAAAAGGTGCACATGGAGATATCGCTTTCAATTACATCTGGAGCTCTGCCAATAGCGGTATAAAACTAAATACCAGCAAAACAGTCCCTCTTCCTGAAACAAGGTTTAATATCTACAATAATACCATCGTGAACGGAAACTGGAGGAAAATTGGTGAACTTTCATCCGCTATCTACCTGGATGCAAATTCTGCCGGTAAAGTTTATAACAATGTCATCGTAGGCTGCCGCAACGGAATCCATCTTGCAAAAAGTTCAACCGGTGCCGACATGACCAATACTGCCTTTAGCAACAACCTTATTTATATGTATTATGCCCAGGCATCGGATTCTTCCAATGTTGAAACAAACAATCCTTATATCCAGGGTTCCAACGGTGCCGCCCAACCGACCGACAAAATTGCATATGGGCTAACCGCCTGCGGCACAGTATTTACTCATTACGATTCGGATATAACAATTTGCAACCAGGACAAAAATGTGCCTTCCCTTGCATCATCTTCACCTGCTCTGAATGCGGGTACCACCAGCGGTACCTTGTTCCTTTATTCCATTGGTTCCCATATGCCCCTGAATAAAGATATGGGTGCCTACACGAGTGATGGACAAGGCAACAAGCATTTGCCAAAACTAAAACCATAAATCTGATTTTATAATCTTACTATGAAAGAGTACATGAGAATATTGTTTTTTATATACGTTTTTATATGCGGAAACCCACTGCTCTCGGTTCATGCGCAGGAAGTTTCTTCCGGCTATAGAATTCTAAACAAGATCCATCTAGAAGGGAATGAAAAATGGGACTATCTTTTCTCTGATGATGCAGCCAAACGACTTTATGTTTCGCATGGAAATATGGTCCAGGTTGTGGATGAAGAGAAAGGAACCGAAATCGGGAGGATTACCGGACTAGATGGTGTGCACGGCATCGCCATTGCCCATGACCTCAATAAAGGTTATATCACCACCAAGAATGTCAACGCGGTGACGGTTTTCGATATAAAAACTTTTAAAGTCAGTAAGAAAATTGAGATCCCCGGAAAAAGTCCGGATGCCATCCTGTTTGATTCATTCAGCCAAAAGGTTTTTGTATGTAATGGTCATTCAAACAACGCTTCCGTGATTGATGCAAAGACCGATGAGATCGTGGCAACCATTTCCCTGATCGGAAATCCGGAGTTTTCGGTAGCGGACGGGAAAGGGAAAATATTCGTCAACCTGGAAGATAAAGGCAAAGTTGCTGTCATAAATTCAACATCGTTCAAGGTGGAAAATGTTTGGTCATTGGGTGAAGGGAAAGAACCAACAGGGCTGGCCCTCGACAATGACAAGCATCGTTTGTTCAGCGTTTGCGCCAATAATCTGATGGTCGTGCTTGATGCCGAATCAGGCAACGTGATCACCACTGTGCCCATTGGCAACAAACCTGACGGTGCTGCATTTGACCCGGGTTTAAAACTGGCATTCAGCTCGAATGGTGAAGGTACGATGACAATCGTAAAGGAAGGTGCTGACGGGAAATACACGGTGTTGGAGAATTTGCCAACCCAAAAAAGCGCCAAAACCATCGCAGTGAACAAACTGACACATCATGCCTACCTGCCTTCCGCTAACTTTGAAACTCCTAAAGAGGGAGGTAAGCCAACCGTGGTGCCAGGTTCATTTTTTGTTCTGGAAATTGCACCTGAATGACAGCAGGAGGCAGATTATCAAAAATCCTTTAGCAGTAATTTATCGAAACATCCATGGCGTTAAAATATCCGCAGATGCCATGGATGTTTTGTTATAATTTCATCAGTAGAAATCAACTTTTATTTTGTTCATATGAAAAGTAATATCTTCAGTTTTATCTTATTGGCGTTCGTTTCCCTGGTCTTTACAAGGACAAACGGACAAACCGTCGCACCAATTACCAAACAATCACCCGTCACTACTCAAACATTTAATAAATCATTTAACTTCATCATTGTCAGTGACTGGGGATGGAATGGCTTCAAGCATCAGCAGGAAGTTGCTGACCAGATGGCAAAAACCGCCGACAGCGTTAATGCATAGTTTATTGTTTCATGCGGGGATAACTTCCAGATAAGCGGGGTCGCTTCCACCCAGGATCCTTTGTGGACAGCGAATTTCGAGAATGTTTACAAACCCCTTTCACTCCAGGTTGAATGGTTTCCTGTACTGGGGAACCACGATTACAAAGGCAGTCCGCAGGCCGAAATAAACTATTCCAAAATCAGCCGGCGTTGGAGGCTTACTGATCATTATTACACCTTTGCCAAAAAAATTAATGATTCCATTTCAGCAAGATTGATTTTTCTTGATACGCCTCCCCTGGTCGGTGAGTATTACACGAAAAATGGCGAATACCCCGAAATTACGCAACAAGATACGGCAGCAGAAATGAAATGGTTGAAAGATGTGTTAAAAAATTCGCGGGAACAATGGATCCTGGTGTTTGGACACCATCCAGTTTATTCCGCAAGCCACAAACACGGAAACACCAGGGAAATGATCGACCGGGTTAAGCCCTTACTCGAACAGTATCATGCTCAATTCTATTTCTGCGGCCACGATCACGACCTCCAGCACTTAAGGGAAAAAAATGACAACCTTGAATACATTGTAACCGGAACCGGGGGAGATACGCGTGAGAACAGTTCCAATGACATGACGGTATTTAGTGGTTCGGAACCTGCTTTCACGGTGGTTTCACTTAAATCCAACCGCATCAATGTTTGTTTTGTAAGTACCCTGGGCAAGGTCATCTATAGTTATAACAGAAGTTACAAATAGCCACATGTTCCTTTATCTTAATTCTTAAGCGGGGCGGAGGTCTCATTGGACAAGCCGCCGCGTTTGATCATCCCGGTCCGGTCTTCATGGTGAAAGGCAAAATGGCATAGCGGGGTTCCCCGTTCTTCAGAAAGCCAGCATTTTTTGTTTACGCTTTTTCAACCTTCGATGCGTGGCCTAAGGAAATGGGCGGCCTTTGAACCATTACTACCCGATCCAGATACTGCTTTTTTACTGCCTCCGGCGAACAATGGCCCATTTCACCAAAGCGTTTTCCTATTCACTTCCAGTTTGATCCCATGTCGCTTTTTATACATAATAGTAGCTACGATTGCGAATGCAATTGTCGCTCCCCGAAATACATTGGATGTAACTCCTCCGAGGGCATTTTCACTGACCGTGAATATTTCCCAGGATAAATTCATAAGAAAATGCATGCAAACAGGTACCCATAAATTGTAATTCCATTCAATATACAACCATGCGAAGAAAATTGCACCCATGAATGTTGTCAGAAAAACGCCTGTCAGCACAGAAATTTCAGTACTCTGATATAAGTGTCCCGAAGCAAATAACAGGGCCCCCAAAAGGATGGAAGGAATAAAACCGATTTTCGTATACCTGAAAATTTGTCCAAATAAAAATCCCCGGAAATAAAGTTCCTCAAATAAACCTGCACAAACAGTAAGTTGAATAATTGCCGGTATTGTTATTTTGTGATTGACCTGGAAGAACATAAACCCTCCTGTAAACATCGGCAATGTAAATATTATGGCTAAGAGAAATCCCTTCAGGAAACTTGCTTTTAATCCCAAATACCTGAATATTTTGTAGTCTTTATGAATTATTGTTGTCCCTATAAACAGGGGAATTCCGGCAATGATATAGGTAATGATGTAACTGATGATCCGAAATTTTACCAGAATGTCAATTGTGGTAAATATTTTCTCAAAAAACTCAAATACAACATAGTAAGTCAAAAAGGATAGGAAAACAATGATTGAAATTCTCAACGTTTTATTCATCATCAGGGGTTTTAATAATGCCAATTACTTCACTGGCATTCTCGATCTTATTGTCTTATAACTTTACCCACCTGCACTGTCTGTTCTCCCTGTACCTTCACTATATAAACCCCGGAAGGTAACATGCTTATATCAATCTGTGCTGCAGATGTGGTAAAGGTTTGCTGCAGGAGGACCTGTCCATGAAGGTTTAAAATGTGAAGATTATGCTTGTGTGAAAGGCCTGAAGTTTCAATAACCAGCATATCTGTTGCCGGATTGGGATATATTTTCAGGGTTTCTGAAACGTGTAGATTATTCTGAATCCCGACAGCGAACCCTCCGCCATTTGTTGTTTTTAAAATGGTTCCGCCTTCGCCTGCTGCGTATCCCGTATGGGCATCCGTAAAACAAACGGAATATAGATCATTTGTCGTTCCGCTTGACAGGAGCGACCAGCTTGAACCTCCATTATTTGTTTTTAAAATAACGCCATTATCACCTGCCGCATAGCCTGTATCTGCATCCGGGAAATAAACCGACCATAAGTTACCGATTCCATCAACTTTAAACGCTGTCCAGGTTGCTCCGGCGTTAACAGTTTTCAAAATGGTGTTGCCCCCTGCTGCATAACCTGTATCGGGACCTGAAAAGAAAACCGAATATAAAACATTGTTTGACAGGGTTAAGGCTGTCCAGGTTGAACCTCCGTCCATGGTTTTTACGATTGTTCCATGTCCGCTGGTCCCGTTCGAACTGCCACCAACAGCATAACCTGTGTTGATATCGGTAAAATAAACAGAATTTAACACCTCTGAAGTGCCTGTCGATAACGGAATCCAGTGACTGCCACCATCAGTGGTTTTTAATATGATTCCGTTCAAAAGCCCTTCATATCCTGTCACATAACCTGTGTTACTGTCAATGAAAAAGAGTGAGTTTAATATTTCTGTTGCGCCTGTTCCCAATGGCATCCAATTAATTCCACCATCAGTAGTTTTTAATATTGGCTGGTTTGCACCTATGGCATAACCTGTATTCACATCGGGGAAGAATATGGAGGAGAAATTATTATAGGACCCCGTTGTTAATGGCAACCATGTTGTTCCTCCATTTAATGTTTTAATAATGGCATCATAACCGACCGCATACCCTGTATCAGCATTGGGAAAGAACACTGACTTTAATGGAGAAAATGTGACTGTGCTTACAAGCGACGACCACGTTGCGCCTCCATCTGTTGTCTTTAAAATACCAGGGTAATTGCTGCCATCGTCTCCTGCTGCTATATAGCCTCTATTGGCGTTATCAAAATATACGGACCAGAGTATAACACCTGGTCCGGCGGACAACACGGTCCAATCAGCACCTCCATTGACGGTTTTTAATATTGTTTTACTTGATCCAACCACATATCCTGTATTAGCATTTAAAAAATAAACAGATGTTAACATGGCACCTGTTCCGCTGGATTGCGCCGTCCAGGTCATCCCTCCATCGGTGGTTTTACAAATGAGGCCTCCATTGCCTGCCACATACCCGGTATTCGCATCCGTGAAGAAAATCGAATTAACCGGTTCGGTGGTCCCGCTGGTCACGTTGTTCCATGTCGTTCCACCATCATTGGTCTTCATGATGACCCCATAATCTCCTCCGGTATACCCGGTGTTTTCATCCGTAAAGAAAAGAGAATACCGCGGGTAGATTGTTCCCGTGGGTAATGCCGTCCAGGTTGTTCCTGCATTGGTGGTTTTAAGCACAATGTTTTGGCCGACAATGTAACCCGTATTTGCGGTGGGAAAACAAACGGAATACAAATCAAGGGAGGTTCCGCTTGTCAGAGGGAACCAGGTTTCACCTCCGTCAACTGTTTTTAAGATTGTTCCGCCATCTCCTGAAATGTACCCGGTGGAACCATCGGTGAAACAAACTGACTCTAATCTGCGGGTTGTTCCACCCGGGATTACAGACCATGTTGCGCCACCATTTTTAGTCCCTAAGATTGTGCCGCTGTTCCCAACCATATAGCCATGATCAGCGTCAATAAAATGCACGGCAAACAGCGGATTACCCTGTGGTAAGGGGTTTTGCCACTTCCAGCTTTGGGCGTTTACACTTTGAAAAGTAAAAACCACCACCAATGACAATATAAAATTTTTCATTTCACCGATGAGATAAGATAGAATCAGGGATAAATATACAAAAATAATCAGGGTTTGCCTCAGTACTGGAAATTATCCGAAATGAGCCGGGAATGCCATAGGATGGTTGAGAAGAGAATGAAGTCAAAAGGCTATTTCCCATAAAAATAAAATGTTATACCTTTATAGTTCCATGTTGATGTAGCAGGTACCCAAATTTCAGACGTTATGAAAAAACTATATGCTGTAATTTGTTTTTTTCTGTTTTCGGTGACTGGCTTTTCGCAATGGTTCTGGCAGAATCCATTTCCTCAGGGCAATTGGCTGGCTTCGATCTCCTTTTCCGACCCGATACATGGTTATGCCTTGGGAGGTGCCGGAACGATATTGAAAACCTCAAACAGTGGCACGGATTGGACCGTTATTTCAACAGGAACCTGTGGGTATTTGTATTCAGCCAGTTTTCCGGATGTGGATACGGGATACGCCGTTGGCGAATATGGGACAATTTTAAAAACGACCGATGGAGGAACCACCTGGACAACATTATTGTATGAATTTGGGGCCAGTTATTATTCAGTCTGCTTTATCAATTCCAATACAGGATATGTCGTGGGTGATTACCCGCCCTATCCGAATGCCGGAAAAATCCTGAAAACCACAGACGGGGGAGCGAACTGGATAACCCTGGCAAGTGACACCCTTCCCAAATTGTATTCTGTATGTTTTGTTAATGCCGATACAGGATATGTAGCCGGTTTTTTGGGAACACTCCTTAAAACGACCAACGGGGGTGCCAGTTGGATATCTCTTTCAACCGGGATAGCGTTTAACCCAATATATTCATCCGTTTTCTTTACCGGCACCTATACAGGATATATTGCAGGCTGCCAGTACGTTCCTCCATACAATGGGTTCATCCTGAAAACGATCGACGGGGGAGCTACATGGGATAGTTTACCATCAGGTGCAACGTATTATGTAAGCTCACTTTACTTTCCCGATGCCTCTACGGGATATGCATTAGGAGGATACGGAACGATCCTGAAAACAACTGATGCAGGTACAAGCTGGACCGCCTTGTCTGCAGGAGCAACTTATGATCTGCACTCAGTCTGTTTTACCGATGCCAATACAGGATATGCAGTCGGAAAAGAGGGCGTTATTCTGAAAACGACCAACGGGGGAATTGACTGGAATGATTATTCGAAGGGGCGAAGGGATTCTCTGACTTCAGTTTACTTTACTGACCTGAATACGGGGTATGTTGCGGGAAGTAATAAATCAGGTCATGGAGCTATTTTAAAAACAACAGACGGAGGGAACCACTGGGACACCCTGGTAATTGGAACAACGGCTCCATTAACTTCCGTATTTTTCCCCGATTCCCTTACCGGATATGCCGTGGGCCAGGGCGGAACGATCATGAAAACGACCAATAAAGGGATGAACTGGACATCCCTGACCAGCGGGACAACGAATGCCCTTCACGCTGTATCTTTTACTGATGCTGCTAACGGATACGCCGCAGGTGATGGAGGGACTATCCTGAAAACAACCAATGGAGGGTTGAACTGGACCTTTTTGCAAAGCGGTACATCCTGGGATCTGTTTTCAGTCGACTTCCCCGATGAGAACACGGGATATGCCGTGGGCGATTACGGAATAATCTTAAAAACGATTGATAAAGGCGTAACCTGGATTGTAATGAATTGGGGAACTGATGCCCTTAGTTCCGTAAGTTTTATTGACCAATACCATGGATATGCTGCAGGATATTATCGTATCTTAATGAGAACGACAGATGGCGGTCTGACCTGGGAATGTTTATCAGCCGGAGAAAATGGCACTTACTTTTCCGTCTTTATGACTGATACTCACACAGCTTATCTCGTCGGAGATTATAATTGGTGTGGAATAATATTTAAAATTATAGATAACTATGTTTATTCCATGATGAGCGTTAACAATCGTTTGCATGGCGTTTACTTCCCCGATGGGATGACAGGATATGCTGCTGGCGAAGACGGGTACATCCTGAAAACCGACAATGGCGGCGGACCGGTTGGGATCAGTGAAACAAAAAATGTGAGAAACTCCCTGAAAATTTATCCCAATCCAACCTCCGGTAATCTTACCGTTGAAGCTCCCGAAAAAGGCACCCTCTCTGTATTTGATCTCAATGGCATGCTTCTCCTGCATCAGGAAATCACTGGATCCGCCGCCACAATTGATGTTAACACCCTTTCAGTCGGGGTCTATTTCGTGAAGCTGGTCGGTGTTAAAGGCGTGCTGGTAGGGAAGTTCGTGAAGCAATAAAACGGAGTCAGACAGGTCCTTCGTTGATGCTTCATTGCCTCGTCGATGGGTTTTTATAAGGCAAACCGCAAAGGCTAGTACTAAATTGACACCTTAAACTCCCAAAATGAATAAACTGTACCTCCTTCTTATCTGTTTGCTTTCGCTGAGCGGCACCATGGCCCAGGGCTGGCAGTGGATCAGCCCATTGCCAACGGGTAACACGTTGCGCTCTGTTTATTTCACGGATGTTAACACGGGTTTCGCCGTTGGGGATTGCGGCACGGTATTAAAAACGAATAATGGAGGAACAAGCTGGCTGTCGAAGGCTTCAGGCATTTGCCCCGATTTGTTTTCCGTTGATTTTCCAAACCAGGATTTTGGTTACGCGGTGGGCCTGGATGGCGCCATTATCAAAACAACAGATGGAGGTGCATCCTGGATCAATCAAACCTCCGGTACCCGCACAAGATTAAAGATTGTGTGCTTCGTGAACACCGATGTCGGCTATGCGGCAGGCGATTCCGGAACCATTTTTAAAACCACAACCGGCGGGGTCTCCTGGACCCGTCAGAATTCAGGAACAACCCGTGACCTGGCCTCCGTTTTTTTCATAGATCAAAACACCGGTTTTGCCGTGGGTTATAACGGTACCATGCTGAGGACCGTGAACGGTGGCGAGGCATGGACAATCTTTAACCCGGTCACGATGGAGGACCTGTATTCCGTCAACTTCGCAAATGCCGGCACTGGTTTTGCTTGCGGTGGCAACGGGACAATCCTGAAAACAACCGATGGCGGAATAAACTGGGCCGTGCAGAATTCCGGGACTACCGAGGATTTGGAATCCATTCGATTTACCGACAGTTCAACCGGGTTTGCAGCAGGGTGGCATGGTACCCTAATGACCACTGCAGATGGCGGCACGACATGGGTAACCCGCGCAACCGGAACTTCAACATCGCTTTTGTCTCTGTTTTTCTGTAATTCCAGTATTGGTTTTGCAGTCGGGGATACCGGGAAAATAATAAAAACCACCAACGGTGGCATAAATTGGTCAAACCAGACCTCCGATTCCTTGCAGGCCATAAATTCAGTATGTTTTATGGGTATTGACACCGGCTATGCCGTTGGCGACCTGGGTACAATCCTGAAGACTACAAATGCGGGAATATCCTGGACAAAACAGCCGGTCCCCACAACCAGCGGACTCACTTCGGTTTGTTTTTTAAACGCAATGACCGGTTATGCTGCCGGTGCATGGGGAACCTTACTGAAAACCACGAATGGCGGCACAGACTGGACTGCCCAGAACCCGGGAACATCAGATATCTTAACAGCGATCTGTTTTACGGATATCAACCATGGCTGCTGTTGCGGGTGGAACTTCGGCAACCTGTCCCCGATTATCCTGCGAACAACGGATGGCGGAACATCCTGGAATCCTCAAGCAATAAGCGTCAGCAGGCCATTGCAATCGCTGGTTTTTACGGATTCGAACACGGGATATGCCGTTGGAGACGAGGGTACGATTCTCAAAACCACCGATGCAGGCGTTCACTGGACCAGTCAGAATTCGGGAACTAAACAGCAACTGTTATCTCTCTCATTTATTGATGCGGCTACCGGGTATATCGCCGGCGACAGTGGTGTGATTCTTAAAACAACCGATGGCGGTTTAAATTGGGTCAGGCTGACATCCAGCACAACAACCAGGTTTTATTCCATCTGTTTTATTGATGGAAATACAGGCTATGCCGCGGGCTCCCGGGGAGACATGTTCCGTACCGCAGATGGTGGTTCAACCTGGACCTTTCAAAATACAGGCACTGCGTATAATATAAACGACCTGGTTTTTACCGGTACAAATACCGGGTATGCTGTCGGGAATTGGTGGGAAAAGGGCGCAATTCTAAAAACAACCACCGGTGGAGGCTACCCTGTCGGGATTACAGAGAAAGGCGGCAAACCATCCTCTTTGAAAATCTATCCTAATCCTTCGTCCGGTAAAATCACTGTTGAAGCGAAAGAAACGGCATCCGGCGCGACCTTCAGCATGATGAACGCCAACGGCCAGATCGTGATGACTGGAAAGATCATACCGCCCGGCATTCAGCTTGATATCAGAAACCTTCCGGGCGGTATTTATTTTATAAGGTTGACAAATGATAAATCAGTATCGCTGGGGAAATTTGTGAAGCAATAAATGGAATTATCACTATCTCATTCCCAGGTCAGTGATTTCTAGTATTTACTGCATATAGACTGAGGCAACTCAATGTTCCACGAATAGTTCGCTTCGTTGACAATATAGAAATCGCTGAACCAATTATCATCAATCCACGCGCCGAAAGAATACCCTTTTCCTTTTTCAAGACCAGGGATGGTAATTTTGCCATTGACGGTTTCTCCGATGTATTTCCAACCACATCCGTCATCGTAAAATGCAGAAACATTTGGCTTTATCCTGACGAACTCGCAATTTGCGGTTACGTTCACTACGACATCCATCACCGTTCCGGCCGGTTGCTGATAGTTATCAAGTTTGATACCAAGCGAATCATTTGTACAAAGGTTGTTTACCTCCTGCGACCCTAATAATGCGTTTGGGCATCCGCCCCATACCTCAATCACCGTAGGTATGTCGCAAGGCTGGTCCGGGATATGGTAACGATCTCCTGAAGCATTCAAATATCCGGAAGACCAATAGATAAACCCGGTACTTTTCTCTTTATAAATCAGCCTGATGGATCCTAAAGGAGATGATGCGCCGGCCAGTGTAGCATTGCTGGTATTACTTGTTTTGTAAACTCCCCTTATGTTTATAATATATAATCCATAAATGGTATAATAAATCTCATCAATGATTTTATACACCGGGATAACTGAATTTATCCATTTATCTACATTACGTTTCGTTGGCATTTTTATGGTTGGGTATATGATACACAAGGGTCCGGATCGTTTAGGTCCCTGAACCAATCCTTCATTCTCAAATTCCCATGTACCATTGGAAAAATTATAGCTCCATATCGGGAAATAATCTCCGGCTTTGATTAAGGTTTTTGTTTGCGGGTTGTATGTGTTTGACGGGACATCCATGGTGACCATCATACTGTCGGAAACCGTTGCCGCTATTTTGCCGGAAGCATCTGTCATCTTGTAATCGGCCCACCCGCCTGAAAAAAAGAGTCCATTGGAAAGGATGCCACCATTGTCGGCTTTAACACAAAAGCTTCCGGGGAAGCAGTCGAGAACGACAGGAGACTGGTTACTGTAGTATACCATCTGTAATGTCAAATCACCTGAAAGGGGTGCGCCGGATGCATCACGAATTATAGTCCCTGCAAGAATTTTAATTTTGGTTGTGGCCTGGGTTTGCTGGACAGGAGGTGTGGATGCATCTATTTCGCTTTCGAGCGCGCCATTGGCTGAAGCCCGGCCAACAATCCCTTCAAAAACAGCAACCCCGTCGGGCGGTGCGAGCGGGTTAACCAGCCTGACAATGAATGAATGTCCGCCGGTTGATGCTATCTCAACAGGCAGGCTCGCATGCAGATACCCTTCGCAGTTAATATCGAGAACAAATGTCACAGGGGATGCTGCTGATGGTGTAAGGCTGTGGTTTACAGTCAGCGCTATAATACCCTTGTGGGTCGAAACGGAACTTACCGATCGGCCAAAGACATCCTTCACCTCCGAAGCATTTTTTCCAAGTACTGTGATTTTGATTTCCCTGGAGGAATTCATTCCGATAAGGGTTTGATCTGCTGCATCGAAGAACTGTACAACGAAGGATGTTGTAACGGCAGGTGCGTCAATGGTGGTTGTGATGACTGACGACTTTTTGCAATTCAAAAGAGTGATTAACATCATCATAACAATTCCAAAAAGAAAAAATTTTGTTTTCATGGCGTTCAGATTGTTAAGTGAATAACAATGATACGGAAAATAAATCGAAAAAGCAAGTTTTTGGCATGGTTTTTCCATTCTTACCTGCTTAAAGTTATCCACTTAGCAAATCAATGGATGAGGTTGCCATTGCAGAGAGGTTATTCTCCTTTCGGCTTCCGGATATCCCCGGGGATTATCAAAGTCCTATGCTGTCGGCCCCTGATCCCTTACTAAATTTGAATAGATGCCGGATTTTTCATCGCGCTCTTGTATTACAACATTATTTATCGTATATTTGCGATAAACAATCAATATGGCGTATACCAGTACCGATTACGAGGAGGAGGAAATGCAGATGGCGCGATATGCCAAAGCGCTCAGCCACCCTGCAAGAATCGCCATCCTGAAACTGCTTGCCTCGATGGATACATGTTTCTGTGGCGAGATCGTTGATATACTGCCGATTGCGCAGGCCACAGTGTCACAACACCTAAAGGAACTTAAGGAGTCCGGTTTGATCCAGGGTTCAATCGAGCCGCCAAAGATCAGGTACTGTATCGAACCTGAAAACTGGGAAAAGGCTCAGTCGCTGTTTTCGGATTTCTGGCAGCAAACGTTTATTTCACAATCAAACGGCAGGAAAGCATGATTATTAAAATACTCGGCACGGGTTGTGCGAATTGCAGGGCCCTTGAAAAACAAACCAGGCAGGCTGTTGTTGAACTTGGCCATCCTGCCGAAGTCGTCAAGGTTGAAGACATCTTACAGATTCTTGAATACAAGGTGATGCGCACCCCTGCCATGGTGATCGATGAAAAAGTCGTCATGTTTGGGAGGGTTCCTGCTGTAGCCGAAATCAAAGAGATCATCATGAAATCAGAATCATCCTGTTAAACGATAAAGAACACTTATAATAAAAACGAAACATCATGAAAACGAAAGGTTATACATTGTTCATATTAAGTTTATTGGTGATCCCGGCCCTGTTGGCCCAGAAACCAGTACAAACACTGGAGGTCCTCTATTTCCATGCAACGCGGAGGTGCCCTACATGTATGGCTATCGAAGAAAACACCAGGAAAACGCTAAACACCTGGTTCGCCGACCAGTTGAAAAAAGGCACGGTAAAACTCACGGTGGTTGATGTGGATGATGAAAAAAACAAGGCCCTTGCAGAAAAATATGAAGCAACTGGTTCTGCACTGTTCATCACAAAGACAACCACGGACAAAGAAAGCAAAAACGACATGACCGACTTTGCATTCTCCTATGCGCGCAACAATCCCGATAAATTTATCCGTGGTATGAAAGATAAAATCAGCGCACTCCTGAAATAACCGTTATGGAATTCCTTCAAAGCATGCTCGATTCGGCCCAGATTCCCTGGCTGTCCGCCTTTATCCTGGGGATCATGACAGCCATTAGTCCATGCCCGCTTACAACAAATATAACGGCAACAGCTTATATTAGTAAAGAGATTGAAAACAGGCGGCAGGTGTTTTTCAACGGACTGATCTATACTGCAGGACGTGCATTCAGTTATTCCATGCTTGGCATCATTTTGTTTTTTGGAGCAAGCAAGTTCCATATTGCAAAGTTTCTCCAGTCGGGAGGTGAGAAATTCGTTGGAATTTTCCTGCTGATCATCGGAATCCTGATGCTAGATTTTATCAACTACGGAAAGTTTTCTTTGAATAACCTGACCACACGGCTGACATCAAAACTGAAGCTTACCAGTTCCCTGGGAGCTTTCGTCCTGGGCTGCATCTTTGCTCTAGCATTTTGCCCCTACAGCGGAGTCCTTTACTTCGGGATGCTGATTCCATTGACCCTGACGAGCAAACTCGGGATTCTGCTGCCCCTGGTATTTGCTGTTGGCACCGGGTTACCTGTTATTATCATTTCCTATATCATCGCATTCAGCATCTCCTCGGCGGGTATTTTCTTCAACCGGATCAAAATATTTGAATTGTGGTTTCGCAGGATCGCCGCCTCGCTTTTTATCTTAGGAGGCATTTATTTTATTGCCATTTATTTCTTCAAATTACCCTTGTAATGCAATCGAAAAATGAAGAATGTATTTGATAGTTGCTGCCTGAAAATCGATGGTATTTCCTACCCGCTGCCAAAGGAAATCCCGGATTTATTGCAACAAGGAGCAGTTTTTGTCGACCTGAGAGAGGAACTGGAAACCGAAATACGGGCATTTGGTATTGATGGCGTCATCTACCTTCCTCACCCTGAATTTGAAGAAAAATGGATCACCCTGCCGCTTGAAAAACCAATGGTCCTGGCTGACGCTGTCGGGATATGGAGTAAGAAATTTGCCATTTCCCTGAAATCAAAAGGGTATGACCAGGTTGCCAGTCTTGCAGGCGGAATTGCAGATTGGGAGAAGGACGGCTACCCTATGAAACCCGGGAAATACCAGCCCCTGAACGGGGTGTGTGCCTGCATGATCAAGCCAAAAGAAAGAAAACCTGGTGCTGTGGGGCAGGCGGAAATTGTCGTAACTAAGAAACAAGAGGTTGAATTGCCCGGGGAATAGCTGGGCAAATAGCTCTATGAATCTGAAATTAACCAGTTTAAAGACAAAACCAGGGACATTTTCTCCATAACCGTAATTGCCGCCAAATAAGAAAGTCAACAACAATGGAAATACGGAACGGATGCCTCATCTGCGGCACAAACCTTCAATATGGCGCTGATTATAAGGCGTTAACCTGTTTTTACTGCAAAGGGACCTTCCAGGCCAATGTCGCCTGCATGCAGGGTCATTATGTTTGTGATCAGTGCCATGCAAACACCGCGATCGATATGATCGAAACTTATTGTGCAAATTCAAAGTCAGTCAACCCTGTTGAAATGGCTACGGAAATCATGCGCAGTGAAAAAATAAAAATGCATGGAAATGAACATCACTTTTTAGTACCTGCTGTTCTCCTTACCGCCTGGTGCAACACGATCCATGAAACCACACTATCCGTGAAACTTGCAACAGCCCGGAAACGTGCTGAGAAAATTCCCGGTGGTTTTTGCGGAACCCACGGAAACTGCGGTGCCGGGGTGGGTACTGGTATCTTTATCAGCATCATCACAAATTCAACCCCGCTCGCAAAGGAAGGATGGTGCCTGAGCAACCTCGTCACCGGCAGGAGCCTGGTCTCCATCGCCATGCATGGCGGACCCCGTTGCTGCAAAAGGGATGTTTACCTTGCCCTGGAGGAATCTATTAACTTCCTGGCGGAAAAATTCAATGTCATGTTAGCATCATCGTTGGTCAGTTGCGAATTTTCGGAGAACAACAAAGAGTGCCTGAAGACCTCCTGCAAATTTTTTCTGGCAGAAATGCCGTTGTAAGAAGTTTTTAATTACCCCGTTGGCAGGATGCATGGAGAAGTAACAGCCTAACTCGTCAACAAGGCCTTCATCGACTCTATGTTGCGCGGGTTCAGGATATCACGGGCCTCTACTGTATAGAGGTAATCCAACCTTTCCCTGAATTGTTCAACGATCCGTCCCCTGACCATTTTAAGGGTGGAGTTCAGTAAATGGTTTTCTTCGGTAAAACGAACCGGCAGAATGGCGATGGCCACTGGAAGCCACCTTTGCGGGAAACGGCCGGCAAACCTGCCCCCGGTGCGGTATTCCCTCAGTTCTTCTTCAATTTTCTGCAGAGCTTTGGCCGCTCCGGTTTCGGTTTCGGATGTCAATCCAAGATGTGACAAGTACTCCTTAATTTTTTCTTTATCCGGTACCAGCAGGATCACCGTGTACGGGTTCTGATTATTGTAAAGCATGCATTGATCGATAAAAACAGATTCCCCGCTGAACGACTCTTCCATCCCTTCAGGACTGTATTTTTCACCATCGTCGGCAATGAGGAGACTTTTATACCGGCCCAGTACGTAGAGGAACCCGTCAGCATCCATGTATCCCAGGTCGCCCGTGTGAAGCCAGCCGTCGCGGATGACCGACTGCGTGCTTGCATCGTTTTTCCAGTACCCCTTCATCACGTTGGCCCCTTTAACCACGATCTCGCCGTGTTTGCCGGCAGGAAGGTTTTTTCCCTGTTCGTCGCAGATCTTCAGGTCCATCTGGCCGACAACTATGCCCGACGATCCAAGTTTCTGCCTGTGAAACGTATTCGATGAAATAATCGGGGAGGCTTCCGTCAAGCCATAACCCTGGAACATCGGGAAGCCCAGTGCATAAAAGAAGCGTTGAAACTCAATATCCAGCAGGGCTCCTCCCCCAACGAAAAATTCAAGCTGCCCTCCTAATCCTTCACGCATCTTCCTTAGAAACAACAAATCAAAGATTTTCAGAAGCGGTTTTGCCAGAAATGTCATCCCGGCACCCCTGTTCCACCCTTCCCTGTTATGCCAGTATGCGATTTTAAGTCCCAGCCGGAACAATTTTTCCACGAATGGCCCCCTGCTTTTTACATTCCGCTCGATGTTTTTCTTAAAATTGTCGGCCAGTGCCGGAACACTTAACAGGATTCGGGGCCTTATTTCACGGATATTCCCTGGCAGGTTGCGAAGGCTCTCCTGTGCTGATTTTCCCCATTTCACAGAAGCAATGGAGGCACCCTTGCCCATAAAGCAATAAATTCCTGCCGTATGGGCAAAAGCGTGATCCCAGGGCAGGATGAGCAGGGTGCAGTAATCTTCGCGGATGTCCATCAGGGAATATCCCTGGTGAACATTACAGATATAGTTTGCATGCGTTAGCATGATTCCCTTGGGATCTGCCGTAGTGCCCGATGTGTAACAAATGTTTGCGACATCATCCTCCTCGACTGCCTGCCACCGCTTCGTGAAAATTTCCGCGAAATTGTCCAGGAAATCGCTGCCTGCCGTCAAAACCTGTTCATACCGTAGTTCCTGTGCGTTAAGGATACCGGGATCATCAAGAAGAATGATGGTTTCCAGTTGTGGAAGTGCGGCCCGGATATTCCGGATCTTGCCAACCTGGATACCTGAGGCGATCACCATCCTGGCATCGGAATGATTTAACCGGAATTTCAGTTCGTCAGGTTCAGTTAATTTCACCGACAAAGGAACGTTGATCGCTCCTGCAAACAGGATCCCCAGTTCACAGATCACCCAGGCATTCCTCCCTTCCGAGATCAGGGCAACCCGGTCGCCGGGCTGAATTCCAAGCGACATCAGCCCGGCTGCAAACTGGTGTACCCGCAGCCGTGTTTCACTGTAGGTAATACCAACATAGAATTCCCCGGCTTTTTCACGCAGGTATATGTTGCCCGCGAACCGGCTGCAACAATTTTCAAAAAAAGATGGAATCGTTTCCATCGGGGTTTGGCGATTTATTGGTCAGTAACAGTCTTATCAAATTTACTAATTCCGTGCCGATAACCGGTGAATTTTTTCAGATACCCGGCTTAAATTCATTCATATTGTCAGGACAATGCGGCAACAAATCAGGCTATCACCATGATTTTCAGGTAAATGAAACCACAACGGCGCATAAGGAAGTCACGAAGGCGCACGAAGGAGTTTCCCCAAATTAACGATCAATCAGATTTACTATCTTCGTCATCATTTTCCAAACGCATAGTTTCATTGTTTATGCTGAAATTTATATCCGCACTGCTCCTCATTTTTTGTTTATTTTCATGTACACCGGCCCACTTTACACCCGGCAACTACAAATCCGCCCAACTGAAATTTGGCAGCCGTGGCGGGGTAACAGGTGTTTTCAAGGAATACACCCTCTTGGAAAACGGTCAACTTTTTTTGAGCCGGGGTGTCGGGAAGGAATTAAAGGAGCTAAGCCGCAGAGACAAGCGTAAAACCCGTCGGATATTCAGAACCGCTGGCGAACTTAACCTGGGAACACTGAAATTTTCACACCCCGGCAATGTGACCTTTTACCTGGTCCTGAAAAATCCAAAAAAAACCAGTGAGATCAGTTGGGGGGATCCCGGGTTTCCACCCCCGCCCGGAATCAAAGAATTCTACGATTACCTGTTGACCACCATTCAGCCCTGAGTTTATCCTGATTTTTGCACGTTTCTCAGTATTAAAATTTGCTTCAGGAATATACTGATTGCGCCATTGGAAAGGGTTTGTAATCCTCAACAAACCTTCTCCCTCCCCTGCGATGAATTTGTAGGCAGATCTCTAAAAAAAACTTTCATCAATTATAATTTACTGTTTTTTCCCTACTAAACCAATATAAATATTTAGTATATTTATAGCAGTCCTTTTTTTAGCTTTATAGCATATAAAACATTGCTTTTCTGATTCATTATCACCAATATGCTACGGTTTTGTTTTTGATTTTTCCAGTGAGTGTCTGAACTGCTTCCCGGGAGCGTTTTGACACCTGCAAAATATTTACCTGAATACTGCTATATCACGTGTTCTTTATAGTTTACCTGCAAGTATTTAAATCATTAAAACAAAACCTCATGAAAAAACTTTTACTGTTTTTTATCTCCCTGCTATTGGCGGGGACGACATTAACCGGCCAGACAACTTTGCTGACCGAAGGTTGGGAGAGCGCCACGAACAACTCAAATGTACCACCAACCGGCTGGGGAATCGACCTGCTGGGCTACTCAAACATTACCTATTACATGTCTTCAGGCACAAATCCTGTTGTTGCTCCGTATGAAGGTTCAAGGCTCGTGGATTTTGAGTCATACAGCTATGGCACCAGCACGACAAACCGACTGAAAAGGACCACGTCGATATCAACCGTGGGTTACGGCTCTGTATCGGTCGATTTTGCATGGTATACCGATCCCGGCTATGCCGGGACCACCACGGAAGGCGTGATTGTGCAATGGTCAACTGACGGCGTTACATGGACCTCAGCCGGGACGACCTGGATGAGGTATGCCGCTACGGCGCAGTGGGTGGTCAACACGCAGGTTTTACCCGCCGGTGCGGCCGGGCAGCCGGTGTTATATGTTGCATTCCTGTTCAACTCCAATTTCGGCAATGACTGCCACATGGACATCATGCATGTAAAAGGATCCGCGGCATCCACTGTTTTACTGGGTGAAGGCTGGGAACTGGCGACAAACAATTCAAATGTACCTCCCCCGGGATGGGGTATTGACCTGCTGGGTTATTCGAATATAACGTACTATTTTTCATCGGGGACATATCCGACAGTAGCTCCTTATGAAGGTTCAAGACTCGTTGATTTCGAGTCGTACAGCTATGGAAGTAACACAACAAACCGCCTGAAGAGGGTTACACCGATCTCGACTGTTGGCTATACCGGCATTAATGTTGACTTTGCATGGTACACTGATCCGGGTTATGCAGGAACAACAACCGAAGGGGTAATAATACAATGGTCGACGGACGGAACGACATGGACTTCGGCAGGAACCACCTGGATAAGGTATGCAGCAACCGCCCAATGGGTTGTAAATACCCAGACCCTTCCTGCCGGCGCTGATAACCAGCCAACGCTGTATGTTGCTTTCCTGTTCAACTCCAATTTCGGTAATGACAGTCACATGGACATCATCCATGTCAAAGGCACAGGGGCGGCGTTACCTCCCACCGTTACAACCACCGCGGCAACCAACGTTTTAGGCACTACTGCGACCCTGAACGGGACGGTTAATGCAAATGGCACCTCCACCGCTGTTACTTTTCAATACGGCCTTACGGTTGCCTATGGAACAACAGTTCCCGGTACGCCAACCCCGGTCACCGGCAGTACGGTAACACCTGTTCTTGCCAATATTACAGGACTTACGCCGAATACGCTCTACCATTACAGGTGCGTTGGCGTTGGTTCAGGGACCACCAATGGCAATGACATGACCTTTACAACGGCAGCGCTGGCACCAACCACGGTGACACTTGCGGCAACCGGGGTCACTACAACGGGGGCTACCCTCAACGGAACAGTGAATGCAAATGGCGCCAGCACGGCGGTAACTTTTGATTACGGCCTCACGGTCGCCTACGGAACCACTGTGCCAGGCACCCCCACGCCTGTGACCGGCAACACCGCCACCCCCGTGAGTGCAACCCTTACAGGCCTTGCAACCAACACCACCTATCACTTCAGGGTTAACGGAACCAACCCGGCGGGGACCACCAATGGCGGGGACCTCACTTTTGTCACCGTTTGCCCGCTTGCCTCCGCGGCAGGCACCGTTACAGGCCCGGTGAACGTGTGCAAAAACGGCACGGGGTATGTTTACACGGTTCCCGTTATTGCAAACGCAACCACTTATAACTGGACGCTGCCGACGGGAGCCACGATCACGGCAGGAAATAACACCAATTCCATTACCGTGAGTTATTCCGGGACTGCCGTTTCCGGAACTATCACGGTTTACGGATCGAGTATCTGCGGAAACGGAGCCGTGTCACCTGGCCTTGCAGTCACTGTGAATGCCCAGCCAACACCTACTATCACAGGCCCGGCAACGCTTTGTGCTGGGGCCGCTGGGAATGTCTATACAACCCAGGCAGGGATGACCGGTTACACATGGACTGTTTCAGCGGGAGGCACCATAACTGCCGGGGCAGGCACCAACGCGATCACAGTCAGCTGGTCTGCCGCGGGCGCTCAGACGGTTTGCGTGAATTACGCCAATGCAAACGGATGCACGGCAACAATCCCAGTTTGTTACAACGTGACCGTGAATGCCCTGCCGGTTCCCACCATTACCGGCCCTGCGTCACCCTGCGTGAATTCTGCCGGCAATGTTTACACGACAGAAGCCGGTATGACGGGATATACATGGACTGTTTCGGCCGGGGGATCCATCACTTCGGGCACGGGCACCAATGCTATAGTGGTTGCATGGTCAACGGCCGGGGTTAAGACCGTAACGGTAAATTACACGAACGCCAACACCTGTGCGGCAACAGCGCCGACTTCCTATGCTGTTACGGTCAATGCATTACCGGTGCCAACCATTGCGGGTTCTGCAACATTGTGTCAATATTCAACGGGTGTGGTTTATACCACACAGGCGGGAATGACAAACTATTTATGGACAGTTTCTCCAGGCGGTGTCATTACCGCAGGAGGAACCGCCACAAGCAACACGGTAACCGTGAACTGGAATACTGCAGGCGCCCAGTCGGTAAGCGTAAATTACACCAATGCCAACGGATGTACCGCCGCAGCGGCCTCATCATTCAGTGTTACGGTGAACCCAACCCCGGTACCGACCATCGGCAGCAACAACGCACCCTGTGTCGGTTCAACCGGCAACATGTACTATACCGAAGGCGGTATGACCAACTATGTATGGACTGTATCCGCTGGTGGAGCGATCGCTTCAGGCCAGGGAACCAGCGCCATCAATGTCACCTGGACAGGCGTTGGTGCACAATCGGTCACCGTCAATTATACCAATGCCGCACTGTGTCCTGCGCCTACCCCTTCTGTATATAACCTATTCGTAAACCCCATGCCGAATGCCGCCGGTTCCATCACCGGCACTGCAACGCTTTGCGCGGGAACAAACGGTGTGGCTTACTCGTGTGCTGAAATCCTGAATGCGACAACCTATACCTGGACATTACCAGCCGGCGCTGCCATTGCCACAGGTACAGGGACAAAGAGTATCACTGTAAATTTCTCTGCAAGCGCTGTTTCAGGGAATATCCTTGTTTCAGGAACCAACAGCTGTGGAAACGGTACATCTTCGCCTGCATTTGCCGTGACGGTTAACCCGTTGCCTGCTGCCGCAGGAGCTGTCACCGGTTCGGCGTCGGTATGCGTGAATGCAACAGGTGTTACTTACAGCGTTCCGACCATCGCCAATGCAACAAGCTATGTATGGACGGTCCCGGCCGGTGCAACCGTCACCGCGGGGGGCACCACCAAGAGCATCGTGGTCAGCTTTGGCCCGACTGCAGGCACTGGCGCGGTTACCGTGAAAGGAACCAATAACTGCGGAAACGGGACTGTTTCAGCGAACTTCAACGTGACAATGAATGCAATACCTTCCACTCCTGTTGTGACTGCCGTTGGCGCTGTTTTGACAAGCAGTGCCTCAAGCGGGAACCAGTGGTATTACGCAGGCACTGCAATTGCAGGTGCAACTTCCCAATCCTACACAGTTACACACAACACAGGCTATTACTGGTGCGTGGTGACAACGAATGGCTGCTCATCGCCGGTATCAAACAAGGTGTGGGTGGTTGTAACAGGCCAGCAGGAATTGCAGAAAAGCAATTTCAACATTTACCCGGTACCCAACGACGGCCGTTTCACAGTAACCATTACCAGTCCTGTTCAGGAACCCTTCAACATTGAAGTATTCAACCAGCTTGGCGCGAAGATCTTTGAACTTGGAAATGTGCATGTAAACGGCACCTTCGAAAAGGAAATCGACCTCAGGCCCATTGCCAGCGGTGTTTATTCGGTGGTATTCCTCAACAGTGAACACAAAGTTGTTAAAAAAGTGATCATAAACAAATAACAACACTTAATTCACTTAAAAAGCCCTGCCCTGAATGGCGGGGCTTTTTTTTCATCACCATCTTTTCATTCCACCGCTACGATCAACCCCTTCAGATACTCTCCCTCCGGGTGAAATATGCTGATCGGGTGATCGGCTCCCTGCGAAAGTTGGTGCAGGATTTTCACGTTCTTTCCCGTTTCAATGGCCGCAGCCTGGATGGCGGAGCGGAACATCTCGCGGTTTATTACCTGGGAGCAGGAAAAGGTAAACAGGATTCCTCCGGGATTAAGCCGTTTCATCGCCTGCCCGTTGATATAGATATAGGCCTGGAGCGCGTTGTGCGAGATGTTGTGGTGCTTGGCAAATGCCGGGGGATCAAGGATGATCATGTCGTAGTTTTCCGTGGTATGCGTCAACAGGCGCTTCACGTCTGCAACTTCTTCTGTATGCACATCATCCGGGATATCGTTCAATTTCATATTCTCCTTCGTCCAGGCGATCGCCTGCTGGGAACTGTCAACGGAATGAACGGAAAGAGCCCCGCCCTTCAACGCATAAACGGAGAAGGCGCCCGAATAGCAGAAGGCATTGAGCACTTTGCGCCCGCGTCCATAAAATTGTGCAAACATGCGGTTACCACGCTGATCGAGAAAAAAACCGGTTTTTTGCCCCAGGATAAAATCGACCATAAACCGGTGACCAGTCTCTTGAATTTCAACCGGGCCAGATGATCCAAACAGGAACTGGTCAGATGTCATTTCCTCCTTCCCGCCAGGGGTTACCACGGTTTTGAGACCCTGCGACCTGCCCAGGGTTTCGGAACTCTTGTCATAAACAGCAACTAGTTTTTCGCCGTATATTTCCCGCAGGCCCCTGGCAAACACTGAAACCAGCCGTTGCATCCCCAGTGAGTGGGTCTGGATAACGGCGACGCCGTTGTAATAATCAATGATGAGACCGGGCAGGCCGTCGCCTTCGGTGAAAACCAGGCGATAAGCATTGGCCATGGTTCCTGTGGTCAGACCCTGTAAAACCCTGAGTTTATAAGCTGTCTTCAGCTTCTCCATCCAGAGATCCTCATTGACAGGTTCCTGGGTAAATGAGAATATCTTAACGGAGATAGACCCCGGAAGAAAGTGGCCCTTAGCCACAAGTTCCCTGCGGGAACTGAATACATCTACAACGTCTCCTTCATGAGGCACCCCTTCGGTACGATCAATGGCACCAGAGAATATCCAGGGATGGAAGCGTTTTACAGCAGCTTCTTTCCCCGGTTTCAATATAATTTTAACCGTCCTGTCCATTTTTAGAATTTCCGGTAAAGTTAATGCTACTTAACTGATCCAACGAATAATTTTTCAGGCCCCACCGGGATTTGAACCGATATTTCAAGGTATTTATGTCAGGTTGATTAATTTCTCCGTATTTTTGCATTAAATTCAAAACGAAATCAAATGAAAAAGTATTTCTTATTATTATTGATCCCGGTTTTTTTCGCCTGCGGTCGTGCAGCTGAAAAGAAAGCCCAGGAATTACAAGCCAAGACCGACAGCCTGATGGGTCAAACCATGCAGAAAGATGAAGCCATCAACGAATTTGTCCGCTCTATCAACGACATCCAGGGCACCCTGGATACCATCAAGCAGAAAGAAAATATCATCAACCTGACGACTGATCGTGGCGGCGAATTAAAAGTTTCGGCCAAGGAGCAGATCAAGAATGACATCCAGTCTATCTATAGCCTGATGCAGAAAAACAAAGAGACCATCAATGCGCTTTCAAAAAAGTTGAAAAATTCGAACCTGAAAGTTGCCGAACTCAATAAGATGGTTGAACGTCTCAACAAGGACCTGGCTGAGAAGGCTTCCCAGATTGAAGATTTAAGAAACAAACTGGCGAAACTCAACACCTCCTTGAAATGGCGAATCTGAAAATTGACACACTCTCCCGCACTGTAAAAGACCAGGGATCGCAGATCAACAACCAGTCGCAAACCATTGCCGCCCAGGATGAGGCCATGCATACGGCTTACTACGTAATAGGTACCAACAAGGAACTCAAAAAGAACGCCATCATTAAAAGCGGGGAGATCCTTTCCGATTTTAACAAGGCCCTGTTCACCAAAATCGACGTCCGCAAAATGACGGAATTCCCGATTCTCTCCAAAAAAGCAAAGATCCTTTCAAATCATCCGTCGAACTCTTACAAGTTCAATGGCGATAAAAAAGTGATCCAGTCGTTACAGGTTCTTGATTACAAGGCATTTTGGTCAAATTCGAAATATCTTGTCATCGTTGTTGACTGAAACAGGTAACAGAATAAAAAAGGGCATCGTTCCAAGGTGCCCTTTTTTTTTGATCTTTGCATTCAATTAGTCAGTATTCACCAAGTCATATTAACGTCCATGAGGTATTTGTTCTTTTCGGTTATCCTGATCATCGGGTTCACGGTTAACATTCAAGCCCAGAAAGGCAAGGCGAGCCAGTTTAAGGTCGCTTTTTACAACACAGAAAACCTGTTCGACACCATCGACGATCCACATAAAAGCGACAATGACTTTTTACCGTCAGCAAAGGTTCCATGGACAAGCGAACGGTACTTTCATAAGCTTAACAACATTGCCAGGGTGCTTGTTTCCATTGACAGCCTTGACATGCCCGCAGTGATCGGGCTGGCCGAAGTTGAGAACATCGACGTGTTAAACGATCTGGTTAACAAAACCCCGCTGCACCGTGGGAATTACCAGGCGATACTTGTAGAGGGCGGCGATCCCAGGGGTATCGACGTGGCGTTGATATTCAGGAAAGATGTGATGCACGAAATCAGCCACAAGGCATTCCCGGGTTCCAAATCCTTCACCACGCGTTCAATCCTCTATGTGAAACTGGAGGATGCAAAAAAAGATACGTTCCATCTTTTTGTCAACCATTGGAAATCACGTGAAGGAGGCGGAAATGAAACCGAAACCAAACGGTTGGAGAATGCAGCATCCCTGAAATACCTCACCGATTCCATCCTCACGCGGAATCCCATGGCGAACATTGTGGCCATGGGTGATTTGAATGACAATCCCACGGATAAAAGCATCAGCGAAGTACTCGGTGCCCTGAAGCCCGATCAGAAGATCACCCCAACCGGGTTGTACGACCTCATGGCTCTGCGGTTTCAAAACGGGGAGGGTACACTGTATTATAAAAGCTGGGACCTGTTCGATCAGATCATCGTTTCGGGGAACCTGCTGACTGTAAAAAAACAGGGCAAAGGAGTGTTGATCACATACCCGTTTTCGACAATTTTCAAACAGGACTGGATGTTGTATAAAAATAATTCAGGTGTTATGGTTCCGGCACGGACCGCCAGCTCCAAGGAATATTTCGGAGGGTTCAGCGATCATTTGCCCGTATTTGTCACGGTGAACTATTAAGCCGCCGTTTACTTTGTTTTAGGTGTAGCAGAATAATCAACCTCCTGCAGCATTCTGCCGTTTTCATCAAAGAAACGCCATTTTCCTAAGCGCAGGTCTTCCTTGTAAAATCCCTCGTAGCGGACCTTGCCGTTTTCAAAATAAGTGGTGCGTTTTCCTTCGGATTTACCATTTACAAAGGTTCCTTCGCTCCACGGCTTGCCGTTCTCATACCAGTAGGTCCATTTGCCATCCCGCCTGTTGTCTTTGTAAGAACCCGCCATCTGAACCTGCTTGTTGGGGTAGTAGGTGGCTTCCCTGATCAACTCCCTGCTTTCACCCTTGCCAAGGTAGAAACAGATTCGCTTTGGAGAACCGTCGGGATAACTCTCCTCAATCACTTTGCTTTCAAAGCGGCAGCCGCTCATCGTGAACATCAAAAGGATTATGCACAGTAATTTTGTCTTCATATCGGTACTAATTGTTAAACCTGAGTCTCATTCCCTTGCTGGTTTCATCGAACTTCCCCAGGCCGAACACCATGTGCCCGTTCACCCAGGTATGCGTGACACGCGATTTGAAGGTAACACCCTCGAAAGGCGACCATCCACATTTATATAAAATATTTTCCTTTTCAACCGTCCACGGATCATCCTGGTCGACAAGCGTAAGATCTGCATAGTAGCCTTTCCTGATATAGCCCCGTTTGTCGATCCGGTATAGGATGGCGGGATTATGGCACATTTTTTCAACAATCTTTTCGACGGATATTTTTCCCAGTTGCGAGAATCCCAGCATGGCCACCAGCGAATGCTGAACCAGGGGGCCTCCCGACGGGCAGGATAAATAGGCGTTGTCCTTTTCCCCCTTAAGATGCGGAGCATGATCGGTTGCCACGATGTCAATGGTGTCGTTCAAAAGGGCGGCAAACAGCGCTTCCCGGTCGCCGGATGTTTTAATAGCCGGATTCCATTTTATTCCTGAACCCAGGTCCTGGTAATCGCGGTCGTCAAACCACAGGTGGTGGATGCATACTTCACCTGTGATTTTCTTTTCTGCAAGCGGGATGCTGTTGGCCAGCAGGGTCAATTCCCTGGCAGTAGACATATGCAGGAGGTGAAGCCGCGCATTGCCCTGTTTCGCCAGGTTAACGGCTTTTTCGGATGAAGTGAAGCAGGCTTCTTCACTTCTGATAAGGGGATGGGCTGAAACCGGGATATCATCCCCATATTTTTCTGCAAACGCCGCTGCATTGCTCCGGATGATGGATTCTTCTTCGGCGTGGACGCCAATCAGTAAAGGCGACCTGGCAAATATTGCCTCGAGGGCTTGCGGGTTATTCACCAGCATGTTGCCCGTGGAGGCCCCCAGGAAAAGTTTTAACCCGCAAATCGTAGCGGGATCCGCTTTTTCGATCTCAGCAATATTGTCGTTGGTTGCCCCCAGAAAAAAAGAAAAATTAGCCAGCGATTTTCCTGCTGCAAGGCCAAATTTATCTTCGAGCAGTGCAAGTGTAGTGGCATTCGGCTTGGTATTCGGCATTTCCATGTACGACGTAACCCCCCCGGCCACGGCTGCACGGCTTTCAGAATGAATATCGGCCTTGCTGGTAAGCCCCGGCTCACGAAAATGAACATGATCGTCGATAACGCCCGGCAACAGCAACTTTCCCTTTGCATCCAGGATAACGGTGTTTTCCATCATCTGAAAACCTTCAGGGGCATTCCCGTGAAAGATCTCCGAGATAATCCCGTCCTGTACATAAACCGCCCCCGGAAACCGTTGGTTTTCATTTACAACCAGGGCATTATAAATATAATATGCAGTATTCATATTTTGAAGACTTAGCCAGCGGTGTTAATTAAGGGGAAATACAACAGGAATACGTACCGACGCGAAAAAACATCAGGATTGAGCGTGTTAGTCCCTGCGCTTATAGTTTTTAAACTGGCTTCTCCATCTCAGGCTGAGAACGCCCAGCACCGCTTCCTTAAAGATGCCGGTACTCATTTTTGATTCGCCCATTGTGCGATCCGTAAAAATAATCGGCACTTCAACAATGTTGAATCCGAGCTTCCAGGCGGTATATTTCATTTCGATCTGAAATGCGTATCCTGTAAAGCGAACATTTTCCAGGTCGATGGTTTCCAGCACTTTGCGGGTATAACATTTAAATCCGGCCGTGGTGTCCATCACTTTCATCCGCGTAATAAAACGCACATAGATGGATGCAACATACGACATTAAAACCCTTCCCATCGGCCAGTTTACAACATTCACACCGGTAATGTAGCGCGATCCGATGACCAGGTCACCACCCTTGTTTTTCGCTGCATCATAGAGCCGGAGCAGATCGTCGGGGTTATGGGAAAAATCGGCATCCATCTCGAAGATATAGGCGTATTCCCGTTTCAAAGCCCATTTAAAACCATGGATATAGGCTGTGCCAAGGCCAAGTTTTCCTTTCCGTTCTTCAATAAAGAGCCGCCCGGGAAACTCGGTCATCAGTGCTTTTACGATAGCTGCTGTGCCATCCGGGGAATTATCTTCCACGATCAGCACATCTAAATCCTTAGGAAGGGAAAACACCTTGCGGATGATCCGTTCGATGTTGTCCTTTTCATTATAAGTTGGGATGATTACCAGGCAATCTGACACAAACCGGTAAATTAATTGTTAATAACTTATTTTTTGATATAACGAAAAAGGGGACCCGGTATTGTACCAGGTCCCCTGATACTACTAATATACAATCAGTTTTCTGCCAAGGTCACCAGCATCCGTTTTCAGGCGGACCATGTAGAGACCCGGGGAAACACCCAGATTTCCAACCCTGAAAGAATTTGATCCTGAAACAGTTGTTAAATCTGAGTGCCAGATTACCCGGCCATCCATGGTCAAAACTTCGGCCGAAACATGCGCTGTTCTCTTTGCGGTAAAGTTTATCGAGAAAATACCGGTTGTCGGGTTCGGGGAAACATTGAATTTTGACACAAGGGAGTTTTGTTCTGCAATTCCGTCATTTTTCCTGAAGGTGATCCTTACCGTATCGGATTGTGTTCCAACGGGACTGAGCGTAGTAACGCGGCAAAATATTTTCTTCACTCCTACGCCAACACCTGAGGAATCAACCTTGATGATCTGGGTCATCTCGCCGGTCGACCAAACATAGGTATTGAACGTACCAGCATCAAGCGTAACCGTATCGCCGGCCTTCACCGACTGGTCGGGGCCAAGGTCCAATACAGGCACGTCGTTGAGGGGAATGGCCTTGTCAAACCTGTATTTCAGATCCTGGAAAAACAGGTTGCTGATGGCAGCATCATGGATAACGATGGAGTTCTCATCATTGCTCACGTTCGCAGCATCGCTCCAGTTGTGCGAACCGGTCCATACCAGTGGATCAGAGGCGGTTGACGACTGGTCGATGATCATATACTTGCTGTGCAGCAAACCCTGTTCGTGATACTCTCTGAAGTTAGTTCCGAGGGCAGCCTGCAGGTCGGCAACCACGGTGGCATCGGAGGTTGCGCGGTTGGTGATGACCACTTTGGTGGTGACGCCGGCAGTTTTACGGGCAATAATGGCATTGCTGATCAAGGTACGCGTTATAAGCATCGTGCCGATTTCGAGATCGCTGTTGGCAGTATTGATATGGTTAACAATCTGCTGGTTTACCCCATCGCTCGGGCTGAAAAATACTTCAATCCGTTTGCCGCCGACCACGAATTCGTGAGGTGTGTTATCGGCCTTATCCGGTCCGAATTTGGCATTGGCTGAACTGGGCGTGGTGGTGGTGGAACCAAACATTTCATTGAATTCAAGGGTATAGGCTTTCGCCAGGCTGGCATCCTGGATGAAGAGTACGTTGTTGGCGTCGGTGTTCACATTCTGGTCGGTCCAGTTGCATGAGCCTGTCCATACGATCGGGTCATTCTGATTGGTTGATTGTCCATCTATGACCATGAACTTATTGTGCATGATGCCTGTCGTAACAGGACGTGCGATTTTCCCTATACCTGCGACCAGTTCGGGGATAGCAGAGTTGTTGGTGCTTCCGTCAACAACCAGCCTCACGGCAACGCCGCGGGTATAAGCTGCATTCAGTGCACTTGCAATGTTGCTTATTCCTTCGACATTGAAATTGTACATGGCAATATCGATGGTGTATTTTGCGCGCTTGATATAAGCTATACAAGTATCATCGGCGGCGCGGTATATCTGAATTGCCTTGGCCAGGGTTGCAACGGTGGTATCTACCGGGCGGGTAAAATAGGTTTTAATAGTTCCTGTTGAATTTGACTGGGTAATAAAGGGCTTAAGGCCAGAGAACCCCGTATCTCCTGAAGCCACTGAAAAGGCCTGAACATATACCAGGTCGGCGGGGTTGAGTCCCGATACGTTGAGCGTATGGGAAGTGCCGGTTCCGGCAGCGCTCAGGTGGCCCAGTTCAAGTTGTTTGGTGCGGCCATAATAAAGTTCGGTGGTTCCGGCTATGTTGGTATTCCATCCGAAAGTGAGGCCCGACGTTGTAATGTTTGAGACGGTAAGCGGTGTGGTGAAGGATATGGTGCTCGCACTAATGATGTCAGCCTTGTCACGGAGCAGGAACTGGTATCCTGATGTGGCGCTGGTGTATGAAAACTGTGAACAGATACCCACGATGGTGACAGCAGAAGCAGGGATGATCTGGCCAACGAGGTTTGAACTGGTGTTTACCCGAACCTGGCATGTTTCACTGCCGGCCGTTACGTTGTAGTTGGTATTTCCTGCGAAGACCCCGCCCGCGTTGGCAAAAGTTACCCCTACCATTTTGATCAGCATACCTTCGTATTGCTCCGCCATACCTCCCGGGGTGAGTACAATGGGTGCAGGCAGTGATTTTGGCGCGATCGCGTTGAATGAATTCACCGGGTTAATTTCCATCAGCATGTTGTAGTTGGTGGTAACCCCGGTAAGAACGATCGAGTCGCCCCGTGAAAGGCCCGTAATCGTGGAGCTATAAGCTGCGATCCCGGCTGTGGCATCCTGGAAATAACGGATTACTCCCAACTCGGGCCCATTGGTCACGATACCATGAACAGTAATGGTAGAGCCCAGGGGCATGGCCCTCGCGGCCGCGATATTGGCTTGTGAAAAACCCTGGATTGCCAGGATCAGCAGGCAAAAAATTGAAAGTGCTATTTTTTTCATTTTGATTTATTTCGGATTTATTGTTAGTGAACAGGTAAACGGGTGAACGGGTGAACGGGTTAATATGATAAGGCGACAGAGACATTGAAGGTTCTGCCGATTCCGTAATAAACACCGGCGGATGCTGCATCATTGTTGGTGGTGGTGGTTGAGTAGGAGTCGTTATTCTTTGCATCGGCGATGTATACCTTGTCGAGCAGGTTGATTACAGACGCACGAAGGTCCAGCTTGAATTTTTTAAAATGGAACTTATACCCGGCGTTCAGGTCAACAAGATAATACATAGGCAGTCTCCAGGAATCCGGGGGATTTCCGTTGGCATCCATGTATTTTGCGGTGAGGGTAGCCGGGTCCATCAGCGAATAGTTCTTGTCGAACAGGGTTACCGTGCCGGTAACATACAGATACTTGATAATTTCCCAGCGCACGCTTTCCATAAACTGGAACTGTGCGGCATCGCCTACATGAACGCCTTTTGCGTTATATACAAAACTGGTTATCAGGTTTCCTGTCGGATCATACACATAGGCTGTTCCACCCGACTGCCACCGCCAGTCGCCCCAGGCCATTACCTGGTCCCATTGAACGGATGGAACCGGTTTGTAGCCAAATTCGATTTCAATACCCTTGTGGAAGGCATCAATCCCGTTGATGTTCACCGGGTAGGAATCCATGGTTTTGGGATCGGTAAAGGTCAGAACGGCATCAAGCGGCCTGTTGTTCCATTTTATCAGGTAAGCGTTAAAGTTCAGTGCGATCTTTTTTGTATTCAGGCTGTACCCGAATTCCAGGGCCTGGATGACCTCATTCTTCGGATTCAGGATCTCCTGGTTGGCGTTGTTGAATACATTGGCGAAGCGGGGTGCCTTCGACAGGTAGCCCAGGTTCATGTAAACATTATTCTGTTTGTTGAGGTTATAATTTAACCCGCCTTTAATGGTGTAGCCCGGAAAAACCTTCCACTTGGTTTGTGTGGCACGTGCTTCGGCCGAGTTGTTTGTATATGATTTCGGGTTTACAATATACAGTGTATCTTTTTTACTGCCGGTTTGCTTGATCACAAAAACGGTGTCGTTTGAGGTATAGGAATGATCAACCTGGGTGGAGGTGAGGTTTTGAGATCCGTTATAGTAGAAGGTATCTCCGTTTCCTACAGCTTCGGTGAATGTATTTCCGCCGATTACAAGGTCCTTTTTCTTAAAGTAATCAATTCTCTGGTAAGCCGAAACAGCGGAAGTCAGGTTAATAAAAGCCGTCCAGTGTTCCGTTTTATATTCCAGCTGGGTAAAAACACCACCCCAGCGAACCAGTGCATCATTGTAATAGTAGATCTTGTCGCCCTCCATAAATTTTGTCTGGTAGGGATTGATGTTTTTATTGGCATCGTCGCGCACAAAATCGCCGCCGAGCAGGTCATATACTTCACCATAGTGCTGGCCTTTATAGGTGCGCAGATCGATCCCTCCCGACAGGGTCAGGCTTTTATTGATCTCCAGGCTGAAGGTCGAAAGCAGGCCGAACCAGCGGTGGTTGTTGACGCTGCTGCGGATGATGCCTTCAGACCTGCGCGTCGGATCTTTCATATTCCGGTCATAATAACTCTGGTAATTGATAAGACCGTCGGACTGGTTAAAGTTGAATGTGGAAGTTCCGTAAGCGCCGGCGGCATTCGACGAAAAATTGGTCGTGCCTCCGCCATTGCCAATGGATGCATAAATAATATTCGACCAATAGAATTTATCGTTGATACGCCAGAAATCGCGCAGGCTGAGCTGTGGTTTGAAAAAATAGTTGAGCGACTGGGAGAGGTTCTCTGTAGTCCCCGTATAGATGGGATTTCCGGAGGCATCTTTCTCGGTCCATCGGTTGAGGTGCCCCCAGTTTGAATTGTATTTTATCCCATACCGTTCAAACGTCGCTATCGATTTCTGGTATGAGCGCTGGGCATGTTTCTGGGGTGCGCCCATGGCTGAAAAGGTGAGCGTATGTTTCCCAAGCCGCTTATCAATCCTGACATATCCGAACCAGCCTTTTGTCCATGTATTGTCGACCCAGCCATTACCCTGCTTATAGGAACCGGCGAGGGTGATACCCCAGCCGTGTTTCATCTGTCCTGTCGTTAGCCCAAGGGAAGTGCGAAGGAAACCATCTGCACCCACCTCCTGTTTAATGGAAGCGTTAAAATTCTCATCAATGCCTTTGGTAATAATATTCACGGTTCCGCCAACAGAGGGCAATGCCAGTTTTGAGACACCCAGCCCGCGTTGAACCTGCAGGTTTCGCTGAACGGCATCAAGACCGAACCAGTTCGACCAGTACACCCAACCGTTTTCCATGTCGTTTACCGGAATACCGTCGATCATCACTGCGAGGTTGCGCTGACTGAACCCGCGGATGTTGATGCGTGCATCGCCATCGCCGCCGCCCTGTTGTGTGGCATAAACCCCGGGAGTTTTATTCAGGATCATCGGGATGTCGCGCGAAGCAAGCTCTTCCTGCAATTTTATTGGCTGAACCGTTGAAAATGCAACCGGTGTTTCGCGGGTTTTTGCAACGTCGGCAACCACTTCAACTTCGGTCAACGTCAGCGTTTTCAGTTGAAAATTTTGTGTCAGATCCGACTCCTGGATCGTAATATCCATTTCCTGCGGCAAATAACCGACGTAGGAAACCTTCAGGTGGTGGCTCCCTTTATCAAGTTTTATATAATACCGGCCGTCCATATCACTGATCACCCCTTTGCCTGTCCCGTAAGAGATGGTGGCCCCGATCAGGGTTTCTCCTGAATTAGCATCGGTGACGACACCCCTTACCTGGTGTTTCTGTGCAAACAGAAATACCGGGAACAACATGGCAAGGAATAAAATTGTAATTTGTTTTGTCATAATTTCCTGGGATTAGGTGATACACAGAGACACGGCGTGCCGCGTCTCTGCATTTTCCACTGATCAGTAACCACACCAGCCGGGATGGCTGGTCGCTTTGGGGCATGAAATTTCATGCCCCGGCCATGTCTTTTTATTGAATAATGATTTTCCTGGTAACCGACTGGTCGTCGCCATATTTTACCCTCACAAGGTAAACTCCTGAAGGAATGGCATCGAGTATGACCTTCACTTCACGCTGGAGGGAAGGAAAATCACTTGAATAAACAATCGTCCCAACAATGGAGACAACATCAACCGATGTTACCGGCTGGCTGGCCTGAACGGTAAATTGTTTGTTTGTAACCGGATTAGGCGAAATGAGCACATTCTGTCCCGCTGTAAGTTTGCCGATTCCCGAGGATGTTTTGCAATCGCACCAATGCTGGCCAAGACTGTCAAAAAAGTTGACCGGGAGTGTGTCATATTCAAGCAACGCGTAGAAACTGTCAGGAACACCGCCGGTACTCGTGTTACCGTAGGTGATCATGGTTGCGCGGTCAACGCCATGCTTCACGGTATGTTTACGTTTCAGCGCTTTGCTTTTGGTAAGGTAAATACCGGTACCCAGGATATAAGGTTTGGTGTCGGTCCAGGCACCTGACGGGCTGTAGGTTCCCTGCCAGTTTTTAGGCCTCACGCCGATTTCTGCAAAAATATCGATATCAGTCCAGGTTGCACCGATCTTTTTCTGGATAGAAACGGCATCATCCCCGTTCCAGAAGCAGACATTGCCTCCCGGAGTTGTTCCACCGTAATCATAAGGAGCAAGCCATGTACCCTTTTTGCGCAGGGTGGGCCATACCATGGTGTCCTGGCCCGGCTTGGTGGTGTCCTGGATCATTACCATCACCTTGTACGGCAGGATTTTTCCTGTGAGCGGAAGCACATACAAGGGGTCGCCATCTGCTGCAGAATTTCCGTTTGACCAGCGGATTACCCTGTATACATTGTCAAGTTTGATGGTGTCGTGTGTCGGATTGTAAATTTCCAGTGACTTGTTGTTGTTCCAACCCTCCACATATTCTGAAATGAACAGGTCGGAACAGTCGGTTTGGGCAAAAATGGCCCCGGCTGATAAGAAAGCGATAAAAAAGAGTAGCAGTTTTTTCATATGTTTGTGTTAAAGGGTTACTATCCGAAAATCAGCAACAAAATTAAGAAAAGTAAGGGCAGACAGCATGAATGAATTGTTAAATGTTAGTAACTTTTGAAATTTGGAATGCTTCCAGCTTTACAATGGCTTCACTGATGCCTTCAACATCACGGAAAGTGAGAAATAACCTGCCTTTTTCTTCTTTCATTTTGCAATTTTCCTGGCCGGTTTTTATGCATTCCAGGATACATGTAAATTGCAGCGACTGGAAATAGGATGACTCCGGGTTGCTGATGAAATAGGCCGTGAGCCTTTGGTTCCGCAACACGAGTTTTTCGAACCCAAGCTTGCGGGCTATCCAGCGCAGGCGGATGGTATGCAGCAGTGTTTCCGTTTGACCGGGCAGTGGGCCAAAACGGTCGACGAGCCGTTCACGGAATTTCAGGAGATTTTCCTCCGTTTCAATTGAATCCAGCTCCTTGTAAAGGTTTAACCGTTCGGTGATGTTGGTGATATAATAATCAGGAATAAGAATTTCGAGATCGGTCTCAATGGCACAATCCCGCACATATTCCCGCTGCAGATCCGTTGGGAACAACTCCTTGAAATCAGTCTCTTTGAGTTCGAGCAGGGCCTCATCAAGGATTTTCTGGTACATTTCATACCCTATCTCTGAAATGAACCCGCTTTGCTCGCCTCCCAGGATATTCCCCGCACCGCGGATATCGAGGTCGCGCATGGCAATGTTGAAACCGCTGCCCAGGTCGGCAAATTCTTCGATGGCCCGCAGGCGCTTGCGGGCTTCATCGGTGAGCGACGACATGGGCGGGGCCAGCAGGTAACAGAATGCCTTTTTATTGGAACGCCCCACCCTGCCCCGCAACTGGTGCAGATCGCTCAGCCCGTAATGATGGGCATCATTGATGATGATGGTGTTTACATTTGAAATATCGAGCCCCGATTCGATGATGGTTGTTGCAATCAGGACATCGTATTCCCCTTCAATAAAATCGACCATCACCTTCTCCAGTTTATGCCCCTCCATCTGCCCGTGGGCAACGGCAACTTTCACGCCCGGGACCATGCGCTGAACCATAACCGAAAGATCCATGATGTTCATCACCCGCGTGGTGACAAAAAAGACCTGGCCACCCCTGGATACCTCAAACTGGATGGCCTCCCTGATCACCTCTTCGCCAAAGGGCTGGATCTCGGTTTGAACCGGGTACCTGTTGGGCGGCGGCGTGTTGATGATCGAGAGGTCGCGCGCTCCCATGAGCGAAAACTGCAGGGTTCGCGGAATGGGCGTCGCTGTAAGCGTGAGGGTGTCTACGTTCACTTTAAGCATCTTAATTTTTTCTTTGGCTCCCACCCCGAATTTTTGTTCCTCGTCGATGATGAGCAACCCAAGGTCCCTGAATACAATATCCTTGCTGAGCAGCCTGTGCGTGCCAATGAGAATGTCGATCTTCCCATCCTCCAGGTCGGCAAGCAACAGTTTCTGGTCTTTTGCTGATTTAAACCGGTTGATGTAATCGACCCGGCATGGGAATGATTTCAGCCGTTCGGAAAAGGTTTTATAATGCTGCAACGCGAGAATTGTGGTGGGTACCAGTACGGCCACCTGCTTGCTCTCGGTCACCACCTTGAAGGCTGCACGGATCGCGATTTCGGTCTTCCCGAATCCGACATCCCCGCATATGAGCCTGTCCATCGGGAAGGTCTCCTCCAGGTCGCGTTTCACATCCTGGGTCGCCTTGATCTGGTCAGGTGTATCCTCATATATGAATGAAGCCTCCAGTTCAGTCTGCAGGTAGGTATCCGGGGCACAGGCCAGCCCGGTGGCGGCGCGGCGTTCGGCATACAACTTGATCAGTTCTTTTGCTATATCCTTTACGCGGCTCTTGGTCTTATTCTTAAGCTTGTTCCATACATCTGAACCAAGCCGGTTCAGCGACGGCGCCGTTCCATCCTTCCCAATGTATTTTGAGATGCGGTGAAGCGAATGAATGCTCACATAAAGCAGGTCGTCATTTTTGTATATCAGCCTGATGGCCTCCTGCTCTTTTCCGTTGTTGATGATCTTTTCCAGCCCGTCGAAACGCCCGACCCCGTGGTCGATGTGGGTGACGAAATCGCCGGGACGCAGGTCATACAGATCTTTCAGCGTCAGGGCCTCCTTTGCAGTATAGCCCTCGCGCAGGTGGAACTTGTGATACCGCTCAAAAATCTGGTGGTCGGTGTAGCATACCAGTTTGAGATCCTTGTCGATAAAACCCTCGTGGAGGGAGAAATGCAGGGTGACGGGGGACGAGGGACGAGGGACGGGGGACGAAGGACGAGGGACGTGGGACGAAGGACGAGGGACGTGGGACGTGGGACGTAGGACGTCGGTATCGGGAGGCTTGTCATGCTTTGATTCAATGTCTTCGAGGATCATCTGCAGGCGTTCGGCCTGTTTTGGGTTGTCGGCCAGCAGGAAGTTCTGATACCCGTTTTCCGCGTTCCTGTGAAAATCCTGCAGCAGCAGGTCAAAGTTCTTGTTGAATGACGGTTGGGGAGACGTATTGAAAACGAAGGGTCTGGCGGTTTTAAAATAGCATTGCTGACCGAATTCGATCGTTGAAAAATCAAGCAGGGACTTCAGGAACTCGCTGCCATGCAACAGGAGGTCGGAGTTCGGCTGCATCTCCATCAGGTGAGCCATGGAGGCTGTGTCGTCAATCCAGACTGCAGCTTTTTCGGGAAGGAAGGCAAACAGGGATTCGTAGGCGATTTTCTTGTCGGCATTTACGCGGATATCAGGTACAATGCTGATTTCCTGCATTTTTTGAATCGAAAGCTGGCTGGAGGGATCAAAAGTACGGATGGTTGCAACTTTGTTTCCGCTGAATTCGATCCGGAAAGGATGATCACTGCTGAAGGAGTATACATCGATCAACCCGCCGCGAAGCGAAAACTGGCCTGGTTCGAGAACAAAATCAGCACGCTCGAATTCGTATTCCACCAGGAGGTCCAGGATAAAATCCATGTTCACCTGTTCCCCAACAGAAAGTTTCAAGGTATTTTTTTCCAGGTATTTCTTATTGACCACCTTTTCGGAAACAGCCTCAGGGTAGCTCACGATGACAAACTTGCGGGCCCGGGTATTCAACTGATTGAGCACCTCGGTACGTGACAGCAAGCCCTGGTTATCTTTGATACCGGTCTGAAATCCGCGTTTGAACGAGGAAGGGAAGTAATAGACCCGGTCGCCCAGGATCTGCTGAAGGTCGTTGAAGAAATAGGCGGCAGATTCCTTGTCGGGAAGGAGCGCCAGGTGAACATGGGTGGTTGCTTCATACGTCGCTGACATCACCAGCGAGCGCGAAGATCCTGTGAGCCCCTGCAGGTGCAACCGGAATCGTTTGTGCCTTTCGACGGGCAACCCGGATTCATTTGAAATCAGGTCGTCGGCTGCCGGGTGTTGCATACCGGTAGTTGATCCCGGGAAATAGCCGGCGATCTCCTTTACCAGGGGACTTGCTTTGTATAATAATAAAAGATCGGCTGGCTTCAATCGATTTTGAAATCGGGTGAGTGTTCCTTCATCATCTGTTCGGCTTGTTCAACCATGTAGGTAGGCCCGACAAACAAAGGTGAACGCTCATGCAGAGAACCAGGCTGGATATCGAGGATCCTGCGGAATCCATCGGAAGCCTTGCCGCCTGCCTGTTCGGCAAGAAACGCCACCGGGTTGCATTCATAAAGCAACCTCAGTTTGCCTCTCCGGTTTTTGGTGGTTCCCGGATAGAGAAAAACGCCTCCCCTGATCATGTTGCGGTGTATGTCGGCAACCATGGAGCCGATATACCGGGTGGAATATGGCCGATGCGTTGCATCATCTTCCTCCTGGCAAAAATGAATGTATTGCCTGACACCTTCGGGAAATGAGAAATAGTTGGCTTCGTTGATCGAATAAATGGTTCCCACTTCGGGGTACTTCATGTCGGGGTGGCTTAAAATAAAAAGCCCGACGGAAGGATCAAGTGTAAACCCGTTAACGCCATAGCCCGTAGTATAGACAAGCATGGTTGACGATCCATAGATCACATAACCGGCGGCGACCAGGTTCCTTCCGGGCTGCAGGAAATCTTCCAGTTGTGCGGCACCCCTGACGGTGCGGCGGCGGTAAATTGAAAACAGTGTCCCGATGGAAACATTTGACTCAATATTGGATGATCCGTCGAGGGGATCCATGGCCACTACGTATTTGCCATGTTTGGAGATATCGCTGTCAAGGATGATAATATCTTCGTTTTCCTCAGAACCGATGGCACAGCACTGCCCGCCTGATTTCAAAGCGGCAATGAACTGGTCGTTAGCGTAAACATCCAGCTTTTTCTGATCTTCGCCCTGCACGTTCACTTCACCGGCATAGCCCATCACCTCACCAAGCCCGGCGCGGTTCACTTCGCGGTTAACAAATTTTGCGGCGATGCCGATGTCGTTCAGTAAACGCGATAATTCGCCGGATGCCTGCGGGTATTCCGACTGTTGCTCGATAATAAATTCGGTCAGGGTCTTGAATTTCATAGCGTGGGTTTTTGAGAACACAAAAATAGTCAATTCCGGCGAATACGATCTTAGTTTTTCTTTACTTTTGCGCCATGCAGATCCAGGTATTCAAATTTGGCGGTGCTTCCATCAATAGTGGTGAAAGGATTAAAAACATGGCCGGCATCCTTCAAAGATACGCCATCGGACCGGTGTTGGTGGTAGTTTCTGCCATCGGGAAAACAACCAATGCCCTTGAAGAGGTCCTGGAAAATTACCTGGCAAATGATCCGCTGGCCGTACTTGACTCCTTTCAGAAGGTCAGCGATTATCATTTTGCAATCCTGGATTCGCTTTTTTCTGACAAAAGTCACCCGGTTTATGGTGAGGTCACGTCATTGTTCGACCAGTTGCGCGGGTACATCCGGAAAGGGCATCTTTATTCGCAAACCAAGCCTGGCCGGGATTTTGAATACGACCAGATCGTGAGTTTCGGGGAGTTGTTCGCTTCCGCCATCGTGCACCATTACCTGGTATCGCAGGGGCTGACATGCCGGCTTTTTGATGTGAGAGAACTGATCAGAACAGATGCAACATACCGCGACGCCAGGGTTGACTGGAACACAACAGGACGACTGATCCAGGATGCTGTATCTGGCTGGTTTCCTGATCATCCCGGAAAGGGAGCCATCGCCATTACCCAGGGTTTTATCGGGTGCGATCCGGCCGGCAATACCACCACCCTGGGGCGCGAAGGGTCGGATTTTTCGGCGGCCATTTTCGCATTTTCGCTGCAGGCCAGGGAGATGACGATATGGAAGGATGTACCCGGGGTGATGAATGCCGATCCCAAACTGATGCCGGATGCCGTGTGCCTCGATACGCTGTCGTACCGCGAAGTGATCGAACTCGCCTATTACGGCGCAAGCGTGATCCACCCGAAAACCATCAAACCGCTCGAAAACGCCGGCATCCGCCTCCGGGTAAAATCATTCCTTCATCCTGAACTGGAAGGCACTGTGGTGGAAAATATCAGGGAATGGAAAATCTCAACGCCCATTTATATCCTGAAGCAGAACCAGGTGCTGATCTCTGTTTCTCCCCGCGATTTCTCCTTCATCATGGAAGAGAACCTGAGTGAAATTTTCAGGACACTTGCCGCCTTCAGAATCAAAGTGAATGTCATGCAGAATTCGGCGATCAGCTTTTCAATCTGCGTGGACAACGACCCCCACAAAATAACACCGTTGCTCAGTTTCCTGCAAAAAAACTATGAAACGCGCTATAACCAGGGAATTGAACTCTACACAATCCGCCACTATACCGACGAAGCCATCACCCGCATTACCCGCGACAGGAAAATCCTGATGGAACTAAGAAGCAGAAATACCTTCCAGGTCCTCCTCGATAAAAAAAATGGTTAAATCACCGCAGAAACAGCAGGAAAAAAATCAGCCGCCCCCAACATTGCCAACACTGCCTGCATTGCCTGCATTGCCTGCATTGCCTGCATTGTTTGCCTTGTTTGCATTGCTTGCATTGCTTGCATTGCTAAGGAATAACTACCGGAAAATCATACCTGAAATCATCATATTCCGGTTTGCCGAGGATGTTGCCCAGGAAATCGCTGTAGGCATCGGTAAACGAGAACTTGTTGACGTCGTAGTAATCATCCGACAGCGGTTTATTTCCCACGGCGCCCATATCGATCGAGGTTGTGTTGAATTCTTCCAGTTCCACGTTGGTCACGATCCGTTTCATCACCGGCATCTGGCCATATTCTTCCCTGAGAAGCAGGTCAACCACTTTATCTGCGAGGGTCGAAGTCAGCCTGCGGTCATAGTGCCTGCAATGTCCTGCCCGGGGATAATAACCTGAGATTTGTGCGCGTGCATCGATCTTCAGTTTGCTGCTGATTTCGGATGCGACAATACCGCTAACACCGCCAAACCTGGGATGCCCGTATTCGTCGAGTTCCGAACTGGCATAAACCACATCAACCTTCCCGCTTTTGTCGTCAAACCAGCGGATACCTTCGGAAACAGGAATCACGAGGCATTTCTTTTTCGAGTGCAAGTAAGCTTCCTTCACGGTTTCAAAAAAGACCTCTTTCCGCTCTTTGGTGATCTCAAATTCGGGAATCAGGCCCAGTGCGCCGCCGCCAAAGGTACAGGTTCCTGTAAGCCACCCGGCGTCACGTCCCATCACTTCCATCACAATGATGCGCGAATGAGATTCGGCCGTGGTTTTTATTTTGGCAGTGAATTCCATCATCGACCGCGCAGCCGAAGGGAAGCCGGGGCAAAGCACAGCTTCAATCTCCTTGCCCTGGTAAGTATGGATAGTGCGTGTCCGCAGATCGTTGTCGATTGTTTTAGGAAACCCGATCACCGGGATGCCTTCCGTTTCAAAAAGCCGCTTGGCAGCGCCATTGGTATCATCGCCCCCTATTGTGACAAGGACGTCGATCTTGTAACGTTCGAAGTTGCGCAACACCTGTGGCACCCGGCTTTCAGGGTTCTTTTTTGACGGGAACGGATTGGTACGGCTCGAACGAAGGGCTGTTCCGCCATAATAGCCGTCGTACGGCTGGTTGGTCAGGTCAACGATATCGCCATCGCCCAGGAGGCCTTTCCAGCCCGAAAGGATGCCGTATACTTTAAAGCCCAACAGGGAAGCCCGGTTCCTGATCGCTTCAATGCTTGCGTTGATGGCAGGCGTATCGCCCCCGCCTGATAAAATAGCCAGTGTTTTTCCGTGGAAAAGCTTTTTCTCGTATTTCATAATTTGTTTCTCATTTCGAGGTGCAAACTTACTACTTTTTTAGAAATTTGATGCTTGAATTATACGTTTAGGCCCACTCCGCTGACTCTCCACTTGAAAATTATACGTTTAAGCACCCCTCCCCTGCCCCTCCCCATTGAAGGGAGGGGGAATGATTTTCGTAGATAACAAACAACTGTTAATCAGGCTAAAAAATTCCCTGGAAGGAGGTTGGATTTGCAAGTAACTACCTAATGCATCTCCCTCCCCTTCAAGGGGAAGGTCCGGGGAGAGATCATTGAGCGAAAGATGTGATTTCCCTGATCTTTTCCACTAAAACCCTGGCAAGTTTCACATTCGATTCAAAGGTCCAGCCTGCAATGTGGGGGGTGAGAACCACCCGGTCGGATTTGGCCAGGAATTCAAGGTCGGCAGGCCGCTTGTCGGAAACTGATTCAAACGAGGTGTCTTCATATTCAAGCACATCCAATGCCGCTCCTGCAACTTTTCCTGAAATAATATTTTTGACAAGGTCCTGTGTTCTGACAATTTTCCCGCGGGCGCTATTGACCAGCCAGATATTTTTCCGGAACCGGTTAAAAAACCGGTCATCTGCCAGCCATTCGGTTTCTTCGGTAAGGGGTATATGAAGACTCACGATATCGCATTGCTCAAAAAGCTCCTCCATTGTGGTTTCCCGCGTATTCCCGTCCGAATAACCTTCCTTGTATTTGTCCCAGGAGATCACATTGGCTTCAAATCCTTTCAAACGTTGCGCAAAGGCGCTCCCCATGTTCCCATAGCCAATGATGCCAACTGTTTTCCCCTTGATCTCAGTCCCGCGGTTTCCTTCCCTGATCCAGGTTCCCTGGCGAACCTCGCGGTCGGCGCGGTTTATGTGGTTCATGAGTGAAAGCAGCAACGCCAGGGTGTGCTCGCCTACCGCGTCACGGTTCCCTTCAGGTGAATTCAGGCAAAGGATGCCCCTGCTGCCGGCAAATGCCACATCGATATTCTCCATCCCGGCCCCTACCCTGCCTATAAACTTCAGTTGGGTGGCTTTCTCAAGAAATTCTTTGTCAATGGTGATTTTGCTGCGGATGATGATGCCGGAATAATCTCCTGCGATATGCAGCAATTCCCTTCTTCCGTATCCGGGGAAAAAATCACAGTGAAACCCCATGGCGGTCAGTTCTTCCCGGATCAGGGGATGGACGGAGTCGATGAAGAGGACTTTTGACATAAAGGGTAAAATGGTAAAATGGCAAAATGGTAAAATGGTAAAATGGCAAAATGGTAAAATGGCAAAATGGTAAAATGGCAAAATGGTAAAATGGCAAAATGGTAAAATGGCAAAATGGTAAGATTTAGCCAGATAAGTTTTTTAATGTTGCAAAGGTATCAGAGATTCTTATTTTACAATCAGCTTTTTCTTAATTTTGCATCCCTAAATTCAAGACTGTGTGGAATTTTCTTGTCAGGACAATCTTACGTAACCGGATTACAATCCTTGTAGTAATTGCTTTGTTAACGGCCTATATGGGCTATCGGGCAACCGAGGTGAAAATCCAGTACGGAAACACCACGATTCTGCCTCAGAAGGATTCGACCAACATCATCTACCAGAAGTTTATCAAACAATTCGGGCAGGATGGATCGGTGATGTTTATCGGGATGGCCGACAGCCATTTCTTCCAGTTATCTCATTTCAACAATATTTATGAACTCACCGATTCCCTGAAAAAAATCAAAGGGGTGTCGGAGATCGTCTCGATCACCCGCATTTTCAACCTTGTTAAAAACGATTCCCTCAAGAAATTTGAATTCGTTCCTATTTCCCCCCGCAAGCCGGCCACACAACGGGAACTCGATTCAATTAAATCGCTGATCTATTCTCTTCCTTTCTACGAAGGCCTCATATACAACAAAGCCACCTCGGCCTACCTGATGGCTGTGACGCTTGACAAAGAGATCATCAATTCGAAGGACCGGGACAGGCTGATCGGGGACATCAGGGTGATGGTTGACCGCTACTCGGCCAAAACCCAGGTCGAGGCTCATTTCTCCGGACTTCCCTATATCCGCACCCTGATTGCAAAAAAGCTCCAGAATGAGTTGCGGTTATTTGTAATCCTGGCACTACTGGTATCCGCCCTGTTCCTCTATATTTTTTTCCGGTCGACCAAGGCGGTGATATTCCCGATGCTGATCGTGCTGATCAGCGTGGTTTTCGCTCTCGGGCTGATGGCCATTTTCGGGTACAAGATCACCATGCTTACCTCCATCATTCCACCCCTGGTGATTGTGATCGCAGTGGAGAACTGCATCTTCATCCTTAACAAATACCATTACGAGTACAGCCACCACCATAACCAGGCAAAGGCCCTGTCGCGCGTCATCCAGCGCATCGGGGTAGCCAACCTGCTCACCAATGCGGCAACCGCTACAGGGTTTGCAGCATTCATCATCACCAACAACTCCCTGCTGGTTGAATTCGGACTGATTGCAGCCATCAGCATCATGTTCATCTACGCGTTGTCGCTGACCCTGGTCCCCATTTTCTTCAGCTTCCTGCCGCCCCCCAAACCCAAGTATACCAAGCACATCGAGGACAGCATCGCCCGATCCATTATCGACAAAGCTGTGTACTGGGTCCAGTACCACCGGAATCTCATATACACCACCATGGGCATCTGCATCGTACTAGGTTTGATTGGCGCTATGAGGCTGAAAACCAGCGGAACCATCGTGGATGATATTTCAAAACGCGATCCCATTTATAAGGATATGATCTTTTTTGAGAACCATTTTAAAGGGATCATGCCCCTGGAGATAGTCGTTGATACCAAAAAGAAAAAAGGGGTGATGAACCTTGCCACCCTGAAGAAGATCGATCGTATGCAGGACAGTCTTAAAACCTACAAGGAACTTTCAAAAGCCCTTTCGATTGTCGAGGTCATTAAATCTGCCAAACAGGCATTCTATGGCGGGGATCCTGAATTTTACACCCTGCCCAATTCCAATGAACTTACCTTCATGGCAAGTTACATCCCGTCATTCCAGGCAAAAAAACGGTCGATCCTTAACAACTTCATCGATTCAACCTACCAGGTCACGCGGATCAGCGTGCAAATGGCCAATGTGGGCACGAAAAAGATCGACAGCATACAGCACAGCCTTAAACCGACCATCGACTCCATCTTCAACCCTGCAAAGTTTATTGTTACCATCACAGGTACCAGCGTGGTGTTTCTGAAGGGCACCAACTTCCTCATCAGGAACCTCTGGGAGAGCATCGCGCTTGCCATCGTGGTCATCGCCATGTTGCTGGCCTTCCTGTTTACCTCCTGGCGCATGATCCTGATCTCTCTGATCCCGAACCTCATTCCGCAGCTTATGACCGGCGCCCTCATGGGTTTTACAGGCATCCCCATCAAACCTTCAACAATCCTGATCTTCAGCATCGCCCTTGGAATCTCGGTTGATAACTCAATCCAGTTCCTCTCGCGCTACCGGCTGCAGTTGAAACAAACGGGTCACAATATACCTTCATCGGTGATTTCAGCACTCCAGGAGACCGGATACAGCATGATCTATTCATCCACCGTGCTCTTTTTTGGCTTTGGCATCTTCGTGCTTTCCACCTTCGGCGGCACCCAGGCGCTTGGGTTTCTCATTTCTTTCACCCTGCTGGTAGCCGGACTGCTCAACATGTTTGTGTTGCCTTCGATGCTGCTGACCCTTGACAAATGGAGTACCACCAAAAATTTCGAACAACCGTTGGTTGATATTTATGAAGACCAGGCTGATGTTAACCTTGATGGAATCGACATTGGCACAAAAGAGGAATAACCTTCCTGCCCCCCTCGCATGGCAGCGAGTAGAAACTGAGGAAATTTAACTTTAAAACGTTGTGCATGAAAGGAATCATTTTAGCCGGGGGAGCCGGCACCAGGCTTCACCCTTTAACGCTTGCGGTAAGTAAACAACTCATGCCGGTATACGACAAGCCGATGATCTATTATCCGCTTTCGGTGCTCATGATGGCCGGCATCAACGAAATCCTTATCATTTCAACCCCCTACGATCTCCCCCACTTCAGACAACTGCTTGGCGACGGCAAATCGCTTGGATGTTCCTTTTCCTACGCAGAACAGGCGATTCCGAACGGCCTGGCACAGGCTTTTGTTATCGGGGAGCCATTCATCGGGAACGACAAGGTGGCCCTGGTATTGGGAGATAACATCTTTTTTGGCAACGGACTTTCGCAACTTGTACAGGAGAACAACGACCCGAAGGGGGGCGTTGTTTTTGCCTACCACGTGAATGACCCTGAACGGTACGGGGTCGTTGAATTTGATGAACATTTCAAAGCACTTTCCATTGAGGAAAAACCGAAGGCTCCTAAATCGAATTTTGCCGTTCCCGGGCTGTATTTCTATGATAACTCGGTCATCGAGGTGGCTAAGAACATCAAGCCCAGCCATAGGGGCGAATATGAAATCACCGATGTGAACCGCTGGTACCTTGAGCAGGGCAGGCTGAAAGTTGGCGTACTGAGTCGCGGCATCGCCTGGCTTGATACCGGAACCTTCGAGTCATTGCTGCAGGCGTCACAGTTTGTTGAAGTTGTTCAAAACCGACAGGGTTTGAAGATCGGGTGCATCGAGGAGATTGCCTACCGGATGAAATTCATCAGCCGCGAACAGCTTAACGAGATTGCACGGCCCTTGCTTAAAAGCGGATATGGCCAGTACCTGGTAAATCTCGGAGAGTAACCTGCTTTACAATTCATCATGTCGTCCTTTCAATTTTACCTATGATTCCCCTTAAAACCCTGCAGGACCGCATAAGTTACGCTTTTGACTCAACCGGATTCGTTCGTGAACCGGTAAGGCTTTATGAACCGATTGCCTACGCGCTTGAGCAGGGAGGAAAAAGACTCAGACCAGTTTTGGTGCTTATGGCATGTGACCTGTTCGGAGGTAATATAGAAGATGCCGTATACCCTGCCATGGGACTGGAAATATTCCACAATTTCACCCTGTTGCATGATGACATCATGGACAACGCGCCTTTGCGGCGCGGCAAGGAGACCGTATTTCAGAAATGGGATAAAAACACCGCCATCCTATCGGGTGATACCATGTTCGTGATGGCATACGAATATGTTGCAAGAACCGATGCATCACTGCTTCCCATGGTGCTCAACCTGTTCAACGATACTGCGCGGATGGTTTGCGAAGGCCAGCAATATGACATGAACTTCGAAAGCCAGGCCAACATCACCATTCCCGACTATATGATGATGATCAGGCTGAAAACAGCGGTGCTGATCGCCTGCAGCCTGAAACTGGGGGCTATCATAGCCAAAGCTGACGCAACCCATATCGAAAAGATCTACGATTTCGGCATTGAACTGGGACTTGCCTTCCAACTGCAGGATGATTTCCTGGATGCGTTCGGCGATACCGCCAAGTTTGGTAAAGCCATCGGCGGCGACATCGCAACCAACAAAAAAACGTTTCTTTACCTCAAAGCCTTTGAACTGGCCAGGGGAGAAACACTGGCAATCCTGGCTAAATACGTTGAAGGTAATGAAATTACCGCAAGTCAAAAGGTAGCCGGTATCCTTGACATTTACATGGAGCTCAATATCCGCGAGATCACTCTACTGGAAATCGAACAACATCACCTGAAAGCACTTGAAATCCTCCATTCTGTTGACCTGTCTCCTGAAACAACCAATGAACTTATTGGATTGATGCAGGTTATGCTGGGAAGAGAACGCTAACAATTGAATATCGAATATTCATTTTTTGCCTAGCCTTCCAATATATCCAACTCATAATTAAGTTCTTCCCACCGTTTCATCTCCCTGGCCAGCGCATTCTTTACATCCTCGTATGATTTGTAGAGACTCCCGTCCTGGATCTGCTGCTGGAATTTTTCAGGTGTTCCAAGCATTCCTTCCTTCAGCCTGATTTCTGTTTCCAACCGCTCAATTTCAGATTCACTTTTCGTGATCTGGTTTTTTACCTTCCTGATCTCCTTTTCCGACTCCCTGCGCTTTTCCCAGTCGAGTTTGTTCTGTGAAACCTGGTCCCCCTCACCCTGGTCAAGCGTTTTCTGCTGTGCTGCATTCAATTCGTTTAATGTCCTCAAACGGCGCTGCTCCAGGAAATCGTAAATGTCGCCAAGATACTCCTTCACAGTGCCATGTCTGAATTCAAATACGCGGTTGGTAAGTCCTTGCAGAAAATCACGGTCATGCGACACGATGATCAAAGTCCCGTTATACTGAAGCAATGCACTCTTGAGTACGTCCTTCGACCGCATGTCGAGGTGATTGGTAGGTTCGTCGAGAATGAGCAGATTAGCTGGTGTCAACAGCAACTTTGCCAGCGACAGCCTTGATTTCTCACCTCCTGAGAGCACCTTCACCTTCTTTTCAATATCGTCGCCGCTGAATAAAAACCCACCAAGGATTCCCTTAATGCGTGTGCGGATGTCGCCTACGGCAATATCATCAATGGTTTTAAACACTGTTTTTTCCGGATCGAGGTAGTCGCTCTGATTCTGGGCATAATACCCGATCACCACATTGTGTCCGAATTTCAGCTCCCCGGTGTAATCCACCAGCCCGTTAATGACTTTCGACAAGGTGGTTTTCCCCTCCCCGTTTTTTCCGACAAAGGCGATACGGTCTTCTTTAATGACAGTGAACGACAGATCATTCAACACCCGTTTCTGAGGATAATCCTTGTTAATGCTCTTGCCTTCCAGGATGATCTTTCCCGAATGGGGTGCAGGCGGGAACCGAAAGCGGATTCCGGATTCATCCACCATATCCACCTCAACAAGATCGATCTTGTCGAGCAGTTTGATGCGCGATTGCACCTGTTTGGCCTTGGTAGCTTTCGACCGGAAACGTTCAACAAACCGTTCGATCTGCCGGATCTGCCGCTGCTGGTTGTTGTGGGTCGCCAGCTGGCTTTCCATGCGTTCTTCCCGCATCAGCACGTATTCCGAATAGTTGGCTTTGTAATCATAAACCTTCCCCATCGAGATCTCGATGGATCGTTTTGTCACATTATCGAGAAAGGCGCGGTCGTGCGAAACGAGCACTACAGCTCCCTTGTAATTCGCAAGAAATTCCTCGAGCCATTGAATTGAATCAATATCAAGATGGTTGGTAGGTTCATCAAGTAAGATAACATCGTGCTGCTGAAGCAGGATCTTGGCAATTTCGACACGCATCTGCCAGCCACTGCTGAAGGTAGTCATCATCCTGGTAAATTCTTCGCGCTCAAAACCAAGCCCGGTCAGCACCTTTTCAATGTTCACATGAACTGCCTGACCGCCAACCAGGTGATATCGCTCCAGTGCCTCTGAATGCTTTCGGATCAGTTTATGATAACTGTCCGATTCATAATCGCTGCGCTCGCCGATCTCCTTCTCAAACCGGGCTATGCGCTCTTCCAGCTGCACTACTTCGGTGAAGGCATTCATAGCCTCTTCGACCACACTTCGTTCGCTATGCAACTCCATTTCCTGAGGGAGGTATCCAATAGAACAGGCTTCCGGAACAATGATATCGCCTTCATCCGCCTTTTGCAGTCCCTTGATTATTTTGAGCAGGGTTGATTTCCCGGCGCCATTTTTACCGACAAGACCGATCCGGTCTTTATCATTGATGATAAATGAAACGTGGTCGAACAACGACTCGCCGCCAAACTGGACAGATAGATTATTTATTGAAACCATAGACGGTGCAAAGATAGGAATAGATTTTGGAAGGAGAAGGATTTACGAAAGACGAGGGACGAAGGACGAAGGACGAAGGACGAGGGACGTGGGACGTGGGGCGAAGACTTATGAGTTGTTTTATGTTTAAATTGAAAAAGGCCGGTGTAAACACCGGCCTTTTCAAAGAGATTCCTGTTAAGGATTAGTGGGTCACCGTGATCTTGACAGTCTTGATACCTTCGCTGGTTGCTACTTTTACAAAGTATAC
>Ga0114951_10000064_pt1 | contig 138259 bp, 122 predicted proteins | sample AM7aDNAmetaG_FD_88677 | JGI IMG/M metagenome (GOLD analysis project Ga0114951, IMG submission 88677) | Freshwater microbial communities from Finland to study Microbial Dark Matter (Phase II) - AM7a DNA metaG | ecosystem: Environmental > Aquatic > Freshwater > Lake | place: Finland: Lake... | reverse complement strand
GGTGGGCGTCGAAGTGATGCTCAGGCTGCCGTCCGACACGTCAGAGCCGATGACCTTGCCCTGGGAAGAGTAGTAGTAGACCCAGAGGCTGTACGTACCCACGGCCTGGGTGACCTTCCACGGCGCGCTGTAGCTGGTCACACCCTTGTGAGCCAAGACCTTGCTCGTTAGCCCTGTCGAAGCGCCGTTGGCCGTATTCCTCAACGACACGAGGTAATAGCAGCTGGAGTCGGCGGCAGACGTCCGCCAGGAGATCGTCGTGGATGCACCGACCGCAAACTGGCCGCTGTTGGGCGAGGTGATAGTCGGCTTCGTCGTGTCGCCCTTTGGATTCTGGACAGCCCGAAGATAGGTACTGTCGCTCGTGCGCTTGATCACATTGAAGCGGAATGCGTGGGCCGACGGCTTGGCCATGGCGCTGGGAACTGCGCAGATGCTCAGAGCGACCAGGGCTGCGGTGAGGATCGTGGCTGCTATGCGACTCTTCCTGGACACTTTGACTCCCGTGTCTCATGGAACGCGAGCGAGCAGCAAGCAGCAGCTCATGGTCCTGTCGCACCGACGCGACTCGCTTGGGTTCCAGTTACAGATCCGGTACCGGTGACGGTACTCACTGCATGGAATCGGTCGCGAAGGCGCTAACTTGAGGGCTCTACCGGTGTCCGCGTAGCCCACTCTGACAACGCGAGCCTAGGCTCAGCAGGTGGAACATCCGTCCACGTCTGGCAGTGGCGCTCCTAGCCCCAGCGGATCGCTCCAAGTGAGGCGGCTCCGGGTATCTTGGACACGAGTCTGTGCGGTATCAGAGTCCGAGAGAAAGGTCGGTCACGGCAGGGGAAACGTCATCTCGAAAGGCGAGAGCATGTAGCTTCGGAAGTCCGTGGGAGCGAACGCCAGCGCCGTCTGCTCGTCCTGGCCGCTGACCTGGCCTTGTTGTCCGGAGCGGGGGATAGACAGCGAACGGGCGAGCGCGCAGGCCGCGGCGACGAGGGTCACCAAGGAAACGTCCGTCTCGTGCTCCAATCACGGGGATGCCGAGCTGGGGACCCTCTTCATGCGTCGATGCCCACCTGATGCTCGCGCGGATAGCCCGCGTCAAGCCGCTAGAGCTCTCGAAGCACCCTTGCCGGTTGCCCAGCGGCGATGACGCCCTCGGGTATCGAAGCGCTGACGACGCTCCCGGCGGCGATCACGGAATCCTTGCCAATCGTGACGCCCTTCAGAACGACGACATTTAGCCCGAGCCACACGCGGTCACAGATATGTACGGCTTCGCTGTCCCCCGCTTCGTCCCGAGCGTCTGGCTGCAGGCCATGCCAGTCCGAATCCGTAATCGTCACGTTGGCCCCGACGAGTACGTGGTTCCCGATCTGAATCTCAGTCGCCGCGGCGACCACGGCGCCGCTGAAGCCGCAGTCGCTGCCGATTCTCAGTCGTGCCCCACGCCGAACTGTCGTGATCATGCAGGGCCGATTGATGCCGATCTGGTTGGACCACCGCGCCGAGCGAAAGACGCAGCGCTCGCCGATGAGTATCGAACCCTCAGGTAGCCGCCGGAAGATGGGACGCCCGTAGAACACGCACTCCTCACCGATCTCCACTCCCCAGAAGACGGCGAGCGATCTCGCGTAGAGACCGTCGAGGACCGCGGCAGCGCGATGCCGGCGCACCGTTAGGCGCTCTGCCCAGATGCCGCGCATATCGGAGTCGTGCGCGCGCACTCGCTACCGTCCTTTCGGTGCGCCTTCGAAGCCTTCACCGGCGAGTATGGCACGGTAGATGCCCATCAGAGAGTCCCGCACCTTTGACGGGTCATGGCGATCCATTGCTGCAGTGCGTGCGTATCGAGAGAGCCGACACGCCAGCGGAGTGTCTTCGAGTAGACGCGCGACTGCTCCTGCAAGGGCATAGGGATCCCCGTCCTGCACGAGCAGGGCCTCCACGCCGTCGCGTGCCAAGCTCGGAATCCCGCCCACCGCACTGGCCACACAGGGTGTGCCGACGACCATGGCCTCTGCAAGACTATTGGGGCTGTTGTCGGCGTGCGTCGGCAATGCAAAGACGCGGGCGCGAAGCAGCTCTCTCACCAGGTCGGCGGGGCCCAGCCGTTCAAGACCGGTCACTGACGCCTCGAGATGGAGGCGTCGGATCTCGCGCACGACGGCTCGCCGTTCTTCGGACTTGCCGGAAGCCAGACCGGCGAGGCGCAGACGTATCTGGGGAATGGAGCCTTCGCGCAGAATAGCAATCGCCCTGAGGAGCGTCCCCAGGCCCTTGCGCGCGTAGCCCCCCGAGAGGCTGAGCACAGCATGCGGCTCACTCCGGTCGTGCTGCCAGATCGCCGTCCGAAACTCTGGTCGCAGGGGCTCATCGCAGTGGTAATAGGTGGCCCGCGGATTGATGACGTGAATGACGTCGGCGTCGAACCGCGTGCGTCCGATGACGTAATGAGAATGGCGAAGAATGCGTCGTTCCCGTTCCGCGTTCCTCCTCAGCGCTGCATGACCGAGCAGAACGCCTGCGCCACGGACGAAGAGACCGGGCGATAGCGACAAGAGGAGACTCGCGTCGACGCCGCGGGCATCCAAGAGCTCGTACACACTGAGGATTCCCTGGATGGAGACGACGACCGGCATCGCACTTTGCCCTGCCAGGAGACCGAACTGTTGCTCCGTGCCGTGCACGTGAACGAGATCGGGACGAAATGCTGCAATCACTCGATGGAGAGCGCTGAGATCCTCGTCGGGACAAACCAGATGACGCCACCGCGTGGCTACTCGCGTGACGCCGCGTGGGGAATCACCTTGGCCGATGCCGTAGTAGATGACCCCTTGGCTTTCGAAGGGCGCGAATCGTGAATGAGTGGTCGCCGCAATGCCGAGAGTCAGGTCGGGGGTGTCGCGTAGAGCCACCTCAAGCTGAGCCAACCACGACCCATGGTGGATCGGCGGGTCGCCATTCCGCTGAGTCACCGCAGGCAAAGGGATGTTGACGAACCAGAGGACCCTCATTCGATGCTCGCCCTCGCGCCCGTGGGTGCGATCGATGCCAAAAAGCTCCTCCGGATACCACGTCCGGCAGTCCCTGGTCCCGGGACCTGACTCCGGTCGATCGGTGGACGCGTCGTTGCCTGACTCGCGATTTCGATCACGCGCAAGATGTAGCATACTCCCATGGTGCACGGGGACACAGGGCACATCGCGGGACCGCCGCAATGACCTTGAGGCCGTCGAAGCGGCGAACGACGCGCGTCGTCGGCATCTCGACCGAGTGCTTGAGCGAGGGGCCACTCTCGGTTGTCTTCCTTGCTCGCTGGCTGGGGTTTCCGAACGGCATGGCCGAAAGCAGCCGCGTGCGCCTGCTCGCGCGCGCTCTTGTCGAGCAAGGAGCGCGTGTGACCGTACTTTCCACCGGGGTAAGCGAGCGGCCACCGATCGTCGAGAACGTCGCAGCGCGCGGCGTCTATCGTGGCGTGGCTTTTGAGTACACGACCGGCCGCACGGTGCGCGCTGACTCGTTCATCGTGCGGCGCGCCGTAGAGCTTGTGGGCTGGGCTCGAGCGATCTCTCGGCTCACGACTCTGAAGGCCAGGGGCGATCTCGGCTGCGTCTACTTGTGGTGGCACGGCATGAGCCGGGAGCCAAGTCGGCACTTCGTTCTTGCAGGCCTCCGGCTGCTGCGCGTGCCGGTGGCTATCGAGCTCAACGAGCGTCCGTGGCAGCTCCGCGACGGGCAACGGCGCGCGGAGTACCGACAATCGCATCTGTCAGGCGTGGACGGAGTGGTGGCGATCTCGAGCTGCCTGGCGGCTTGGGCGCGGGAAGAGGCGAGCCGTCTCGCCAGGAGAGTCGCAGTGCTGGAGATCCCCATCGTCGTCGATGTCGCCGAACAGGAAGTCACAGACTACCCGACCTCCACGCCCGTTCTGCTTCTCGCCGCGGCCCCGCAGTATCGCGACACCATTTGCTTCGCCTTGGACGCCATGCAGACCGTCTGGCGCGCCTTCCCATCGGCCCGATTGATGGTGACCGGCATCCATCCCACCATGCGCGCGGCCGGCTGGCTTCGCGACATGCTGGCCCGCGGGGAGCTTGATGAACGTGTCCAGGTCGTTGGCTATGTGCCGCGCAAGGAGTTGCTGACTCTCTACGCTGCAGCGCACGCATTGCTAATACCTCTGTTTGACGACGCAGACTCCGCAGCGCGCTTCCCGACGAAGATCGGTGAGTACCTGGCCGCCGGACGTCCTGTTGTCACTTCTGCCGTGGGGGAGATCACGCGATACCTGCTTGACGGCTCTACCGCGTTCGTCGCTTCGCCTGACGACGCTGCACTCTTCGGCGCGAAGATCTGCGAGGTGCTCAGCGACAGGTCCCGCGCCGCGGCGGTGGGCCGGGCTGGACGGGCCCTCGCCGAGCGATCCTTCCACTACGCCCTCCACGGCGCCGTTCTCGCCCGCTTCTTGACCGACATGGCTGCACGAGCACCGCAACCAGGCTCGTGTCGGCAGACGCCTTCGTGATGCAATGAACCGACGCAGGGTCCTGCTCGTCTGCGATGATCTGGACAACGGCGGCATGCAGCGTCAGATGGCGCTGCTGGCTGGCGCCCTCCCGCGCGAATGGGAACGCCGCGTCTTCAGTATCCGCGACGGACCGTACCGGGCCGTGCTTCGCGATGCCGGTATCGCGATCGACGTGTGCGAACGCCGCAACCGTTGGGACACTTCTCCGGCGTGGCCGCTCTGGGCATTGCTGCACGCCTCGCGGCCCGACGTTGTGCACGCCTGGGGGTACATGGGCTCGACAGCCTCGCTGCTCGGCTGTCGCGCTCTCGGCATCGCGCATGTCGATGGGTCGATTCGTCGCGGCTTTGTGACGCGCGCGTGGTATGACCCGTTGACGCTGGGCCTGAGAGGAGCCGACCGTGTGATCTCGAACAGTCTTGCCGGGCTGCGCGCCTGGAGGATCTCCGAGCGGCGCGGCCGAGTCGTGTACAACGGATTCGACCCGGCGCGCCTGTGCCTCTGCAAGCCGGGCGACCGTCCCCTGGCCCCCTTCACCGTCGTGATGACCGGCCGCCTGGCTCCCGTGAAGGACTTCTCCACTGTGGTGAGGGCGGCGCGCGCTGTTACTGGCGGCGTGGATACATCCTGGAAGTTCATCCTTGTTGGTTCGGGACCGGATCGCACACGGCTCGCGGCCGAGGCCGACGATCTGCTCTCGAGTGGTATCGTCGAACTGGTCGATGGCGGCTTGGAAGTACTGAATCACGTGCGCCGCGCCCACGTGGGCGTTCTCATGACGAATGCGCGGCTTCACGCGGAGGGCTGCTCTAATTCGCTTCTCGAGTACATGGCGTGCGGACTGCCTGTGGTCTGCAGCGACAGCGGCGGAAACCGCGAAGTCGTCGTCGACGGTGAGACGGGGCTGCTCGTGCCGTCCGGCGACGCGGGGAGTCTCGCGCGTGCACTCGGCAAACTACGCCTAGATCCTCATCTGGCAGACCGTCTGGGGAGCGCTGGGAAAGATCGACTGCGGGTTCGCTTCTCGCTCGATGCCATGGTCGCAGGTACAGTGGCGGTCTATGAAGAAGCAGTAGCAGGTCGAGCCCGGAGCGCGACACGTCGTCACTTCGTGTGAGCAGTGCCCGTGAAGATCTGCATCGTCAATCATCGCTACTTTGTGTCAGGTGGCCCGGAGCGCTACATGTTCGGGGTCATCAAGCTGCTGGAGGACCGGGGGCATGAGGTCGTCCCGTTCTCGATAGCGTATCGCGCCAATAGATCCTCCCCTTGGTCTCCCTACTTCGCTCGTCCGATCGCCGGCGACGACGAAGTGGTATTCCGCCAGCAACGGCGAACGCCTCGAACTCTATGGCGCACTGCTGAGCGAGCCACCTACTCGACCGACGTGTACAGGTCGCTGAGGAGGCTGGTCGCTGCCGCCCGGCCGGATGTCGCTCTCGTCCTTCACTACCTTCGCAAGCTCTCTCCGGCGGTATTGCCGGCTCTCTATGATGCCGAGGTGCCGATCGTAGTCCGGCTGTCCGACTTTGGCATGCTCTGCCCGCAGGCGCACATGATGCGCGACGATCGGGCCTGCGAGTCCTGCCTCCGTGACGGACTCTGGCAGAGCGTGCGCTATCGCTGCGTGCAGGACTCCTATGCCGGATCGGCTGTCGCTGCGGCCGCGCTGGCGCTCACGCAGCGACGGGGCCTGTTCGATCTGGTGGAGACTTTCATCGCCCCCAGCGAGACCATGCGGCAAAAGATGCTCGAGGCAGGCTACGCGCATCAACGGCTCGTTCATTTGCCCACGTTTGTCGAGGCCCGGAAGGGCCTGCCGTTCGAGTCGAGAAGGGCGCAGATCTGCTACGTGGGTCGGCTCGATAGGACAAAGGGAGTGCACATCCTCGTTCAAGCCATGGCATTGCTCGGCGGGCGCATCGGACCCGACAGGGTGCGACTGGTGATAGCCGGCGACGGAGACCCAGCATACCTTGGTTGGCTCCAGCGCCTCGTGGCAGAAGGTAGAATACATGGCGTCACGTTTGTCGGGGCACTCGATTCCGACGCCGTCCTGTCGCTGCTAGGATCTTCGCTCGTGTCAGTCGTGCCGTCGCTCTGGTACGAGAACCTGCCGAACGCCATGCTCGAGAGCTTCGCGTGCGGCACGCCCGTGGTCGCATCCGACCTCGGCTCGATGCACGACACCCTGGTCGGTGCAGATGCCGGGCTGCTCTTTGCCCCAGGGGATCCCGGCGCGCTGGCAGACGCGCTCCTCGCCGTGGTCGGCGACGCTGGTCGAGCGTCTCGGATGGGGGAGCACGCACGACGTTTGGCGCTCGAACGATTCGCGCCCGGCCCGCACATCGACTCGCTGCTCGATGTTGCGCGACGGGCGCGGTACACGCGCAGCAGCCGCGCCCCGCGCCGACAGATCTTTGGGGGGAGATCCGCGACGTCGTGACTGGGCCGCCGCGGATCGCGCCGTGCGCGTGCGGTCGGCGCACTGACGGTCCGCTGCGTTGCATGTTCCGACGCCGCTTCCGCGCGCGCTGTTGAGCATGGGGCCGAAGTTGTGCGTGATGTAGTCTGGACCTGACACCACAGAAGTGGACCTTGTGGGACAGCGGACGGAGGGCGCAGTGTGCGGTATCGCCGGGGTGGTGCACCTCAACGGTCAGGAGCCTGTCCTTCGGGAACAGGTCGAGGGGATGACTGCAACGCTGTTCCATCGCGGGCCTGACGATGACGGCTTCTTCGTTGACGAATGCGTCGGCTTGGGGATGCGACGCCTCAACGTCATCGATCTCGCCGGCGGCAGCCAGCCGATCTTCAACGAGTCTGGTCGTGTCTGCGTAGTGTTCAACGGCGAGATCTACAACTACCGCGAGTTGCGGCGCCGACTGGAGTCTCGCGGCCACGTGTTCTCGACCGACACCGACACCGAGGTGATCGTCCATCAATACGAGGAGGACGGAGCATCTTGCGTCAAGCAGTTCGTTGGGATGTTCGCCTTTGCTCTCTGGGACGCCGAGCGCAGGCAACTGCTGCTCGCCCGGGACCGGTTCGGCGTCAAGCCGCTGTACGTAGCCGAGTCGGGGGCCAAGCTCGCTTTCGCGTCCGAGATCAAGGCGTTGCGGACGCTACAATGGGTGGACGCGGCCTGGAACGCGGCGGGACTCGCCGCATATCTCAGCCTTAACTTCACGCCCGGGGATTTGACGGCCTTTCGCGGCGTGCGCAAGCTCTCTCCGGGAACCACGGAGGTCTGGACACGCGCCACGTCGCAGCCGCACGCCATCCGCAACACGTATTGGGCCCCGCGACAGGCGCGACTGGACGGCCCCCAACCGTCGCTCGCCGCTGCCCGCGATCGCGTGAGCGAGCTGCTCAAAGACAGCGTCAGGCTGCGTTTGCGAAGCGACGTGCCTCTTGGCGCCTTCCTCAGCGGTGGCATCGACTCTTCGTGCGTGGTAGCGCTCATGAAGCAGTGCGGTGCACCGGATATCCGCACATTCTCGATCGGCTTCGAGGACGCGAAGTACGACGAGAGCACGTACGCGTCCGCCGTGGCCACCGCGCTGGGCACAACGCACAGGTCCATGACCGTGACCGGCAGCGACGCCCAGGAGCTTCTGGGCACGTTGGCGACGTTCGATGATCCCTTTGGCGATACTTCGGCCATTCCGACATACTTCGTCAGTCGCCTGGCGAGGGAATCCGTCACTGTGGCCCTATCAGGCGACGGGGGCGACGAGCTGTTTGTCGGTTATGACCACTATCGAAGACTGAGAGCGTATCGCGCCTGGGATTCGCTCCCACTCGTCTTTCGCCGTGCCTTTTCGCACGTGGGAGCCTCGATGATCCGGGAGGACCGCCGAGGAGGTGGCCTCGTGCGCAGGCTTGGCGCTCCTGAGGATCTCAGGCTGCTGTCCCTGGTGTCGCGGTCGCCGCAGGGCCTCGCCTGGGGAGCTCTCAGTCAGGACTTCCGTGAGTTCCTGGCTTCGGATACTGAGATCGACTGGCGGGATGCATACCGCCTCCAGGGGGGGACAGAGGACGCTCGTTTCGTCGATCAGGAGAGGTTCCTGGTCGACGATGTGATGGTCAAGGTCGACCGAGCCAGTATGGCGGTCTCGCTCGAAGCCAGAGAACCGCTGCTCGATCATCGCTTGGCAGACTACGTCAATGCATTGCCGATGGCGTTCCATCACAATGGCAAGATCGGGAAGCTCCTCCTGCGGGACTTTCTCGCCGGACTGGTGCCGCCTGCGACCATGAATCGTCCCAAGATGGGGTTTGCGCCGCCCGTGCGCCGATGGCTTCTTGGGCCACTCCGAGACCGAGCCATGCGCCTGCTTCTTGACCTCTGCCCCACGGCCTTCAACGCACGCGGAGTGAGACGGCTGTTCGAGGCGCTGGAGGTCGACCAGCGACGCTTTGACCTCGCGGTCTGGAACCTCCTCTGCCTGGCCATTTGGATCGAAGCCCAGCCCGAGGCGTCGCGACCCTTGTGATGGCGCTTCACGGCTGAATCTCCTGTCAGGCCAGCCGGACGAGGCACAGGCCTCGGAGAGCTCGCAAGCTGCTCCACTTCACCGTCTTTATGAGTCTCGTCGGCCTGCAAAGGCAGCGGTGTCCGATGTGCCGAGAACCCGCAACCGTCACGAAGCTCGAATCAAACCCTGACGCCCGATCGTGGCAGAGGGCCAAGCGGAACAGCGTCGACACCTTCATCGTCGCGCGGGTGGTAGGAGTAGTAGTCGCGCTCTCTTCGTCGACCGGACGTTTGGCTCAGCAGAACCAGGCCAAGCTTGCGGCAAGGCATCTGCGCGATCTGCCTCATTGCCTCCACCAAGAGTGGACGCTTGGCGCGAGTGAGGTCGACGAGGAAGATGAGCCCGTCGATGCAACGAGCCATGGCTGCGGTGTCACCGACGGCCAGAAGCGCCGGCGCGTCGACAATGACCATGTCGAAATGCGCCTGCAACTCGGCAATCAAGCTGGCGAAGCTCTTCGACGCGATCATCTCCGCCGGATTGGGCGGTATCGGACCGCTGGTGAGCACAGAGATCTGGTTATCCCGTTCGAAGTCCGCGCCGGCCTTCTGGGCCACGGCTACCGTGGTGAGACTCGGCCCGACGGCGGAGCGCGTGCACAAAGCCTCCGTCACATCGGCCTTTCCCCTCAGCACGGTCGAAAGGCCCTTGCCGTTCGGCAGATTCAAGTAGCGATGTACCTGCGGCCGGCGCAGGTCGCCGTCCACGAGCACGATCCGGTTGCCGGATGCGGCCAGAGCGAGGGCGAGATTGCAGACGGTGACGCTCTTGCCCTCATGCTGCAGACAACTCGTGATGAACACCGACTTGAGATCGCCGTCGATGTTGGCGAACTCGAGATTGCTGCGCAGCTTGCGTATGGACTCTGCCGCCGGACCCTGAGAGTCGCTGAGCACGACGAGCGGTTGCTGGTTCACCTTCTGTATGGGCATCTTGCGGATGCGCCCCAGCAGCGGCATGTCGAAGATCGCGACAGCTTCGTCAACACTCCGCACGCGCGTGTCGAACTGCTCGATCAGCAAGGCAAGACCAATGCCAATGACCACCCCGGCCACGAACCCCATCAGGCCGTTGCGGACAGGCTTGGGCGTGAAGGGCTTGTCCGGAGCGGTAGCCGGTATGAGAACGCGGAAGTTGCCGGTGACGGTGGCCTCAAGGATCTGCAGGTCCTGCAGACGCTGCTGCAGCGTCAAGTACTCGGCTGACTGACGAGCCGCACCGCCGCCAAACGAGTCGATCCTGGTCTGGATCACCTGCTCCGCTTGACGCACGCTCGCCTGCTCGGATGCTTTGCGCGAAGCCGTGAATGCCTCTGCATACGCGTTGGCCGCGGCCGCTGCCGTCTGCGCGCTGGGGCTTACGGCCGTGATGAACACGGTGCTGCCGACGCTCTGTCCCGACGCGGCGTCGGGAGCCGACGAGATCGTGAAGCCATGTTGCAGGTCGCCCGCCGCGAGCTTGCGTTTGGCGCTCGCAATCAGGTCGGGGCTGGCGATCACACTCGCGACGTTGGCGATCTCCAGCTGCTGCGTCGCCGTGTCCACACCCCCCGACGAGAGCGGGTTGGCGACGTTGATCTGGTTCTCGTAGATGAGCTCGGCCGACGCCTCATACAGTGGCGTCTTGACGAACGAGTACGCCAGAGCCAGGGCCGTGAAGAAGACGACCACGGCGGCGACAATAGCCCTCCGCCGCCATACGCCGCGCGCGTAGTCTCGCAGGGTGGGGTCCTCTTTGGTCTGATCCACTATGTCTACCGCGCTCCTTCTCTTCTCTTCAATGCTACGGTAGCGCCGCTCGCTCGGCAATCCCGCGCAGACCTGCGACATCGGCAACGAGTGTTCAATTGCTGACCCTGCCGCCTGAGAGGCCGCTGTTCATCGGCGCAGAGCAGTCGACTCTTTGGCGAGGGCTTGGCGCATCCTGACGATGATGAAGACGCGGAACGCCATGACGTATGCGTCGAGGACCGGCAACGGCGCGTGTCGTTGCAGCATACCCTGGAGGGCATTTGGAACCGCTCGCTTGACCGCCGCTTTGAGTGCGGGAACCGATGCTCTCACCCGCAAACCCGGACGTTCCATGCCTTGGATGACAAAGCGCTGCAACTGTGGGCCGAGCAGCCCGGCGGCACGGTCCGACCGGATGGTGCTGGTCAACAGATCGGACATCGGGCCCGTGCGGAGGAACTGCTCTGGCGAGACATTGGCTCCCTTCACTGCATACGGAACCTGGGGGCTGACGGAGTCGACGATTCGCTTGAAGGCGGCCTTGCTCGTGCGCAGATGGTCCGGCATCTCTCTCACTTGGTTCAGAACTTGACGCGAGAGAAGAGGGCTGGCCTGTTCGACGTACGCGAACTTCAGGTCGGATAGCGCAGCCAGGATCGTCGGCAGGCGATAGGTCTGGTAGAGCCTGTCTCGCCAGGCGCTTAGCGACTCGCCGTCTGAGGCCTGCAAGTCGGCCGGTAGCTCCTGAGCGGGCAGCCCGAGAGCGTTGGTCGCGTCCTCCAGGTTTGCGTAGTCCGAGCACAAGGCACAGCCTACGGCATGTCGGACCGCGCGCTGCGATCCTACGGGCGACCAGCCAAATGCCTCGTCGCCCCGAATGATGCCTTCGACGCCCTCGCGCTGCAGCTGCGCCCAAAGAGCCAGCCCGTCCGCGTAGCCGGCAATGTGGTCGATGCGGCCCTCACTGCAGAGCAGGAACCTGTTGACCACGGACTCGATCGCCTCGCCAGACGGATCCGTGTGGTAGTACTCGTGTCTGACGCCCAGGACCGCAGCCAGCTGCGCAGCGATCCGGGCGTCATTGCCGTCCTCAGAGAGCGACTTCGCGAGCCCCCACGTGACGGTCGTAAGGTTGTCGGCCGACGATCCGTCTCCGCGAAGGAAGCACAGAAGTCCCCTGCTGTCGTAGCCCCCCGAGAGCGGCAACCTCCACGTTCCCCAGTCAAGTGTCCCGAGAGGCGCGACTGCAGAGACTATGGCGTCTCGCAGGAGTGCCTCGTGCTCCTGATCGGTGCGGCTCTTCTCGACGAACCGGACAGGCACCTGGCGAGTCGAGATGGACCACGCTCGCTTGTCGAGGATGACCGAGGAATCGACCGGAAGGCGAGTCAGCCGCGTGTCCCATGACAGCACAGGCCCCAAGGATCCCGTTGAGATCATCCATGGGATCACCCTCTCGTCGAAGCAGAAGCCACCGACGAACATGACGATGGCCCTCTGAGAGGTCGAGGCTACGAAGGTCTCGTCATCGAAGTAGTACCAGATGGTCCTGGATGCGGCGGCATCGCTCACCACCTCGAGGCAGTCCCGTCTGTCGCGAAAGATCGCGAACGAGCCATCAGGGAAATCGGCGAGCGGCTCGTGCCACGTCGTGGACCCGTCATACAGGATTCCCAAGAGAACACTGCTTCGGTTCTCAGTGAGCGGCCGGTGGTCACCCGAGACTGCGAAGGCGACGCGCTCGTTGACGACCACGCAGGAGTGCGCCGACTGTGTCGCGTTGTCCGGCTCCAACCGCTTGCACACCTCGGCGAGCCGCTGAGCCTGCGGCGGATCGAAGAGGCGACGCCGGGTGCAGGCGTAGATGATCTTCGACATAGCCTCCCACCGCCATGCTTGGTGCGGTCTGACGTTCGGCGATTCTGCGCCGCCCACCTAGCATAGTGCGACACGCTTGGGCACGCCAGGCGCTCCCGCCGTCGGCGTCACGGAGCCGGCCGCTCCGTCCGGACTGCCGGCGGATGGAATCGCGCCAGTCCCCTGACTTTTCGCCGTCTCGGCTCAGACTCGACTGCAGTCAGCGTTGCCGAGGAAAGGCGACGACCATGCCTGAAGACCGGCCGTCGTCGCCCACGACAGCGAGGTCCTGCCAGTCGAAGGCAAGGTTGGGATGTCGACGGGATGCGCATCCACTCGTCCCGCGAGAGATCGGTGGATCTCTCACGCTCCATGAACGCACGCGCCTGGGGGCAGCCTGGCCCTGTCCACCATTCCACACGTAGGCGCATGAAGACAGGACGTGTGCGCTCATCCGATTGCTGGCGTCCGCCCAAGGGACTTGCCGGCTCACGTTCCCGGGCATGCCCGCGCCGAACCCCCCGGTGAAGAAGAAGAAGGTGAGTGCACACCGTCAGGGTCACAACGACAATGATCAGGCGAGAAGCGAAGGCCGCGGAGGCACCGCAGGCGGATGATATCCCCATCCCACGGGTCGCACTGGCAGTGGGGCCGCTGGTGATGGGCCCGCCCGTGCTGCCGACGCTTGCGCCGGGCGTCTGTCGATTTCACCGCCAGCGTCGTGGCCGCCCGCCCGCCGGTCGCCGGAGAAGATACAATGGGCCGACATGACGACGAAGGGGTGCAACCTGTGAAGCGAACGCGGGGAGGACGGAGGTCGTGAGCGGCCACATCGTCGTCACCGGCTGCGCCGGCTTCATCGGTTCGCACCTGACCGACAGGCTACTCGCCGACGGGCACACAGTGGTCGGCATCGACTCGTTCGAGGACTACTACCCGCGCGCCTGCAAAGAGGCGAACCTCGAGGGCGCGCTGGCCAACTCCGCCTGCACCCTGCACGAGGCGAACATTCTCGACGCCGACATGTCGGCGATACTGGGCGGAGCGGCCTGCGTCTACCACCTCGCCGCCCAGGCCGGCGTGCGCGCAAGCTGGGGCAGCTCGTTCGAGGTCTACACGCGCAACAACGTGCTGGCCACGCAGCGGCTGCTCGAGGCCTGCGTCGCCGCAGCGGTGCCGAAGCTGATCTACGCCTCGTCCTCTTCGGTGTATGGCGACCAGGACGAGCTACCGTTGCGCGAAGACATGGTGCCGCGCCCGCGCTCGCCCTACGGGGTTACCAAGCTGGCCGGCGAGCACCTCTGCGGCCTCTACTGCGCCAACCACGGGCTCGACGCAGTGGCGCTGCGCTTCTTCACCGTGTATGGCCCGCGCCAGCGCCCTGACATGGCCTTCCACAAGTTCATCAAAGGCATGCTGGAGGACCGCGAGATCGTGATCTACGGCGACGGCGCGCAGACGCGCGACTTCACCTACGTGGACGACATCGTCGAGGGGCTGGTGCTGGCGCAAGGGGCTCCGCCCGGCGCCGTGATGAACCTCGGCGGCGGCAACAGGGTGAGCCTCGCCGAGGCGATCGCCACGCTTGGCGAGGTGATGAACGTGCGACCGCGGCTGAACGTGCAGCACGTCGAAGCCGGCGACGTGCGGGACACATGGGCGGATGTGAGCCGAGCGACGGAGTTGACAGGGTACCGGCCCACGACGAACCTCGCGAGTGGCATGGCTCAGGAATGCGCCTGGGTAGCGGGCAAGAGGAGCATGATCTGATGGCGCCATCGGCCTCCGATTTCGAGATCATCGCCAAGGACGGCGCGGAGCTGTGCTACATCATCCGCGCCGAGCTCGCTCCCAATGCCACTACATTCATCACACCCCCTGACTACAAGCAGCAAGTGGGCTTCATCGCCTATCCGGCCGGCGGGGAGGTACAACGCCACCTGCACCTGCCGCTCGAGCGGCATATCGTGGGGACGTCCGAGGTTCTCCTCGTCCGCAAGGGTCGTTGCACGCTCGACGTGTACGACGACGCAAAGGACCTTGTGGCCAGCCGTGAGGTCAGCGCCGGCGACCTGGTGCTCATGGTCGGCGGTGGCCACGGGTTCCGCATGCTGGAGGACACGCTCTTCCTCGAGGTGAAGCAGGGCCCGTACCTCGAGTGCGAGAAAGAGCGCTTCTAGGTGATCCCCGTCAACGAACCAACGTTCGGCGAGCGTGAGCTCGAGCTCGTTACGGACTGCGTGCGCAGCGGCTGGGTGTCGTCGGCGGGGCGCTACCTGGACGAGTTCGAGCGGCGCTGGGCAGAGTACTGCGGCATGAAACACGGCGTCGCCGTCTCCAGCGGTACGGCGGCGCTGGACGTAGCCGTCAGCTGTATCCGACTGCAGCCCGGCGACGAGGTCATCCTGCCGTCGTTCACGATCGTCTCGTGTGCCCAGGCCATCACCAGGAACGGCGGGCTGCCGGTGCTGGTCGATTGCGACCCGGAGACCTGGTGTCTCGACGTCGACCAGGTCGCCGCGCGCATCACGGCGCGCACACGCGCCATCATGCCCGTGCACATGTACGGGCACCCCGCCGACATGGACCCTCTGCGCGAGATGGCTGATCGTCATGGTCTGGTCCTCATCGAAGACGCGGCCGAGGCCCACGGCGCCGAGTACAAAGGCCGTCGCTGCGGCGGCCTCGGCGACATCTCCTGCTTCAGCTTCTATGCCAACAAGATCATCACCACCGGCGAAGGTGGCATGGTCCTCACCGACGACGACGACTGGGCGGCTCACGCGCGGTCGTACCGCAACCTGTGCTTTCGCAGCGAGCGGCGCTTTTACCACGAGGAACTCGGCGAGAACTACAGGATGACCAACATGCAGGCGGCCCTCGGCGTGGCGCAACTCGACCGTGTCGACGAGATCGTGGCGCACAAGCGCACCATGGCGGCGGCATACTCCGAGCGCTTGGCATCGTGTGAGGCCCTGCAGCGCCCCGTTGAGCGCGAATGGGCGCGCAGCACGTTCTGGATGTACGGGGTAGTGCTCAAGGCCGACTGTGGCACTGCTCCAGCTCAAGCCGCGGAGCTGGTGCAGCGACTGCAGGCACGCGGAGTCCAGACGCGGCCGTTCTTCCTCGGGATGCACGAACAGCCCGCCTTCCTCCGCATGGGCTTGTTCGAGGCCGAGCACTACCCGATCACGGAGATGCTCGCCCGCCAAGGCCTGTACCTGCCATCGGGAACCGCCCTCACCGAGCAGCAGGTCGACGAGGTGTCGGCGGCAGTGCTGGACAGCGTTGCATGACCGGTCAGGCGCCAGTGCCCTGTGACGCGCCCGGTCGCGTGTGCCAGTTGACGATGCACAGCCGCCGATAGAAGGGGTCGCTTTGCCGCGAGACTTGCATGCCGAAGAGCGTACGTACACGCCTGACTCCGAGTTGCGGCGTCCGCTCCGCCTGCTTCATAGCATGGGCTCGGACCTGGTAGCGGGCAGGGAGCTGGCCTGGCGATTGTTTGTCCGAGACACCGCCGCCCAGTACCGTCAGTCGGCGTTGGGCTACTTCTGGGCGATCCTTCCTCCGCTGGCGACCAGCGCGATCTTCATACTCTTGAACTCGGCCAATGTGCTCGTCAGCAATGATCTGGGGATGTCGTACCCCGTCTACGTCCTCACGGGCACGGTCTTCTTCGGTCTCTTCTCTGACGGCATGACTGCTCCACTGAGAGCGGTGACCGCTTCGCGGTCACTCCTGATCAAGGTGCGTTTCCCCCGAGAGGCGCTGCTGCTCACGGCCGTGGCGCAAACACTCCTCGGCTTCATCATTCGCATCGCGCTGCTTGCCGTCTGCCTTGCCATTCTGCGACCGCACATCGCGCCGACCGCACCTCTCGCGATCATCCCGGCGATCGGCCTGATGCTGTTCGGCATCATGGTGGGCGTTCTGTTGGTTCCTCTCGGTGCTCTTTACCAGGACATCACGTTCGGTCTCGTGCTGCTGACGAGCGCTCTGATGCTCGTGACCCCAGTCGCGTTCGCGCCGCCATCGAGCGGCGTGCTCGGCACGATCATGCACTACAACCCACTTTCGCCGCTCGTGCTTTGCGCGCGGGACCTTGTGATAACGGGGGACACGTTGAACTTGCCTGCCACCCTGGCCATCATGGGTGTCTGCTTGGTGCTGTTTGGGATCGGGTGGGTGCTGTTCCGCTTGGCCGTCCCCATCATCGTAGAGCGGCTGGGATCATGACGGGTGCGGATGAGCTTGTGGTCTGCCGCGGGCTTTCCAAGCGCTTCTGCCGCCGGCTGAAACGGTCGCTCTGGTACGGGGTTCGAGATATCGGGGCCGAGGCTGTTGGTCGGCGCAGTGCACCTGGCCGCTTGCGGCGTGACGAGTTCTGGGCGCTGGACGACGTCAGCTTCACGGTGCACCGCGGCGAGATGCTCGGCCTCATCGGCGTGAACGGCTCAGGCAAGAGCACGCTCCTCAAGATGCTGAACGGCCTGATGAAACCTGACGCGGGCGCTTTGACCCTGCGCGGGGAGGTGCAAGCCCTTATTGAGCTCGGCGCCGGGTTCAACCCCATCCTGTCCGGGCGCGAGAACGTCCGCATCAACGCTGCAGTCCTTGGCCTAAGCAAGGCACAGACCGATCGCGTGATGCCTGATATCGTGGAGTTCGCCGGCCTCGAGGGCTTCATCGATACTCCCGTTCAGAACTACAGTTCGGGGATGAAGGCGCGTCTCGGCTTCGCGGTCGTCAGCCAACTCGACCCCGATGTTCTCCTCATCGATGAAGTGCTGTCTGTCGGCGACATGGCGTTTCAGGAGAAGTGCATGCGGCGCATGGATGCACTTCGCAAGTCGGACAAGGCGATCGTCTTCGTCACGCACAGCCTCTTCCAGGTCGAAGCTCTCTGTGACTCGGCTCTCTGGCTGGAGCACGGTAGGGTGCGCGAGCACGGCCCCGCCGCCGAAGTCGTACGTTCGTATCTGGACGCCCAGGAGATGCAGGCCATGCGTGACTCTGAGGAAGAAGGGGTGGCCTACGAAGGGCGCGGCACCGTGGCGACGCGCGCCTTCTTCGACGCCAGAGACGCGGCCGGCCACGAGACCGCGTCAGCACAGCGGACCGGTCAGGCCATGGTCATCGAGTCTGTTGAGCTGCTGGCAGCCAACGGCGAACCTTGTGAGGAGCTCCCCTTCCTGTCCGAGTGCACCATCCGAATCCGGTATCACTGCCCACATCGGATCTATCAGCCGTTGTTCAATCTGCGCTTCCATCAGGGGGAAACTGGTATCTTCGAGACCAGCATGCTGATCGATGGTCCGGGACCAGCTGAAGCTGAGGGATCCGGCGTCGTCGAATGTCACATTCCCCTTCTGCCGCTGACGCCCAGAGTGTATGAGGTGAAGCTGTTCGTTCGCAGCGGCGAGGGAATCGCCGATCTCATCGACAGGAGGACCGTGGCGCGCTTCCGTGTTACCGACGACGGCATCGACGCCATACCCCTCCGCGGACCAATGGCGCTCACTCACCTCCGCCGCGGCTCCCCAGTCTACGTTCCACGGACGTGGCGATTCTACAAGGAGGGTGAACTTACCCATACTGTCGAGTCGGGGTACTTGTGAGTCCTTCTGGCAAGACGGCGAAGTTGACCAAACGCACCGGTTCCTTGCGGCGCGCGCCGCTCGATGGCAGCTGCGCTTCGCCTGACAGTTCGGCCAACCGACCTTTCACGTCGTGGCATGTTGCCTTCGCCTGCCGCGAGCGGAGAATCTCATGAGTATCGTGAATCGGGCCTACCACCACGCTCGCTGGCGCGGCAGTAGGGTGGGAGCCAGCGCAAGGGATGTGCTCCTGGCGGTCGCCGGCGTCGCGCTGAGCCGCCCGGTCGGCATGCCGGCAGGCCGGCTCCATCATGAGCTGGACACGGTCTCGAGGGATGCACGAAGGACCAAGCGCGCGAGACAGCGCCTCTCGTCGATGCGGTCGCAGGGGACCCTTCAGACTGTCGACGATCTGGATATCGCTGCGAGGAAGCGGTCGAGCACCGTGTTCGTATTGGGCAGCGGCTCGTCCGTGAACCATCTTACCGAAGCCGACTGGGCCGTTGTCGGCAGGCACGACAGCATCGGGTTCAACCTCTGGCTGGTCCATGACTTCGTGCCTACTTTCTACTTCATTGAACTCGGCACGAGGTCTCTGCCGGGAGACATGGAAGACAGGTACCAGGTGCAGCTGCTCGGTCGACGGCTTCCAGATTTCGAAGGTATGCCCATCATTGTCGAATCCAAGTGCTGGCTACGGTCCAACGGGGTTGCCTATCCCTTGCCCTCCCAGCTGCGCGACAGCCTCTTCTTCTATGCGCCCTACTACCTACGCACCACGTCGGTCGACTTGGTCGCCTGGGTGCTGGATCACTCTCGGCCGTTCTGGCGTCATGGCAGCCGTGACCTCCGCGCCATGGTCCATCACCGGGCGAGTCTGAGCGCCCTCGTGCTCTTCGCCTTCTTGGCCGGGTATGAGGAGATCGTGTTGGTCGGAGTCGACTTGAACGACTCCCGCTACTTCTGGGAGACGAACAGCGATGTTCTCAGGGGGGCAGCCGGACCGCCGACGGATGGGAACAGCCAGGTCCACGTGACGGTCGATCCAACGGCGACCGCTTGGGAGGTGGCTGTTCCCATCCCCGACTACTTGCGTCTACTCGACTCGTCCGTACTGCGGCCGAACGGCGTGACCCTCTCGGTCGCCAACCCGAGCTCCCTGCTGAGTTCGTTCCTTCCCGTCTACGGGGGCTTGTCGCCAGGAGCACAGATCCGCCCGCCCGCCGCTGGCGACGGGGTCGATCCGTGAGGACTTTCGCCAACGGCACCGCGTCATCGAGAAAGGCGCTGTCTCTCCCGGCGGGTAGGTCGCCTCTGGTCGTGGCCTGGATCAGCCTCGGTCGGGCCGTCAGTGGCGCCTTCGCGTAGGGCGCAACGGTATTGCCGCGACCTGTGGCCTGTTTGTCGGCTGCCCCTCCTCGGTCAGTCCTGCGCCGCCTCAAGCGGCAAGGCCGCATTCTCGCCAAGGAAATCGGGACGGCACACGTACGCGCGCAGCCCGGGCACGCTCTCCAGCTTCTCCCGATGCCAGAGATAGCCCTCTCGGTGCGCGTCGGCGAGTTGCCGCCGCACGCCTGCGGCCGTCTGCTCCGCCGCGGTAGCGGGTCTGGTCGGGACGATCACGCGCGCCAAGCGTGCGCTTGCCACGCGACGCACCCGCCCTGCTGCACGCCTCAGGAAGGGCTGTCTGAGCATGACAGACGCAACGGGCACCCCGCGGTCGGCGCCCATCCCATGCTCGCGTCGCGCCTGGGTAAAGGAAGTGTGAAGGCCTACGAACCAGGCCCTCCTGCACAGATACTCGAGGGTCATCCGCTCGGCCGGCACCTCGTGAAGCACCGCGCAATCTGGCGAGTACCTGGCGCGATACCCCGCAGCGCCGACCTTGACTGTAAGGCCCACCTCGCCATCCCCCTGAAAGGCTTCCCAAGGGGATGGGATGTAGTCTGGATGGGAGCCTCGAACCTCCGCGAAGACGCGCTTCCGAACGGTCAGGTTGCCGCCCCACACCATCCTGGGTTCGATGTCCCTTTCGACATCGCCAGCGTCCAGGAGTGTCAGGTAACCCATGTGGCGACCGTTCCTGTCAGTCTGCCAGAGGTACTCCAGCCAGCTTGGGGGCTTGGCCTCGAAGCGGGGCACGAAGGGCCCGGTCGCGAGCGCCACCTCGGAATCTCGCAAGCACGATCGGACGCCTTCGAACCAACCGGGAAGCACAAGCTCGTCATCGTCGACGAAGCTGACGATGGCGGCGCCCGCAGCCTCCACTCCTTGGTGTCTCGCCGCCATGAGGCCCACTTCAGTCATCGGCAGGTAGCGAAAACGGGAGTCGGCGCATGACTCCACGACATGCGCATTCGCCGCACGCACGTGGTAGTCACTGTTGTCCATGACGAGCACTTCATACTCCCAGGACGAGTTGCGAGCCTCCATGATCGACGAGAGGCAGGTCGCCAATCGTTCGGGATGGTTGCGAGTCGGGATGACGATGCTGTGATCCATTTGCCTTGCTCCGCCTCTCCGTTTCGGTTCGTCGCCAAGGCCTCAGAGCCGGCGCAAGGCGAAGGCCCCCCTGACCCTACCCTATCTACCGTCACATCGGCTCACCGCGGAGGAAGGCCTTCTCACCCCATCTGCCCGGACTTCGCTGGTAGACTGGCCCAGTCACGTCTCCATCAGCAGTCCGAATCCGGAGGTCGCAGGCAGTGTCCGCATCACAGACCATTCTGGTAACAGGCGGAGCCGGGTACATCGGCTCGGTCGTCACGCGCGACCTGCTGTCTCGCGGGTATCAGGTTGTCGCTGCCGACGCCCTGCTGTTCGGCGGCGAGTCGCTTCTCGACCTGCTGTCGCTTCCGGCATTCACGTTCTCGAAGACCGACATCACCGACGCCGACCAGGTCGAGAAGCTCTTCGCGCGTCACCGGTTCGACGCCGTCGTCCATCTGGCCTCGATCGTCGGGGACCCGGCCTGCAAAGCGCAGCCCGAGCTGGCCGAGCGCACCATCTGGGACGGATCCAAGAAGCTCTTCGAGCTGTGCGAGCGTCACGGCGTCAGAGGCTTCATCTTCGCCTCCACCTGCAGCAACTACGGCAAGATGGATGAGAAGCAGATACTGAACGAGGAAGCGCCGTTGCGTCCAGTCAGCCTGTATGCCGAGCTCAAGGTCAAGTTCGAGCGCTATTTGCTAGATCGCTCCACCTCCGTTGACTTCACCGTCTTGCGCTTCGCGACCGTCTATGGCCTCTCGCTGCGGCCGCGGTTCGATCTCACGATCAACGAGTTCGTGCGAGACGCTCTCCTCAAGGGCGAGCTGGAGATCTACGGTCCGCAGTTCTGGCGCCCCTACTGCCACGTAAGCGATGTCGCGCGCGCGGTTCTACTCGTACTCGAGACTCCCAGCGACCGCGTGTCGGGCAGGACGTTCAATGTCGGCTCGAACGACGAGAACTACCAGAAACAGATGATCGCCGACGAGATTGGCAGACAGATGCCCGTGAAGGTGATCAACGTGGAAAAGGCCGAGGACCCGCGGGACTATCGGGTGAACTTCGACCGCATCAAGGCTCTGGGCTTCGAACCACGGATGCGCTTGGCCGACGGGATTCGGGAGATCGCCGGCGGGGTGGGCAACGGCCTCATCGCCGACCCGTACGCCGCCCGCTACCGGAACTCGTGAGGTGACGCGCTCGTGATACCCCTCAGCGAACCCGCCCAGCAGGGACGAGAGCTGGAGTACGTCACCGACTGTCTGCAGAGCGGGTGGGTCTCCTCCAACGGCGAGTACATTGGGCGGTTTGAACGTGCGCTCGCCGCCTATGTGGGCGTGGGCCACGCGGTGGCCTGCAACTGCGGGACCTCTGCACTCCACGTTTCACTCATCCTCGCGGGTGTCAGAGCAAACGATGAGGTCATCGTGCCGGCCGTGACATTCATCGCTCCCGTCAACGCGGTGCGCTACGTCGGCGCGTTCCCTGTCTTCGTCGACTGCGACGAGTACTGCGGCATGGACGCCGCCGCCGTCCGCCGCTTCCTCGCGGAAGAGTGCGCGGAGGCCGACGGGATCATGACCAACCGGACGACAGGACGACGGATCGCGGCCGTCATCCCGGTGCACGTCTTCGGCACGCCTGTTGACATGGATGCCCTACTCGATCTGGCCGACGAGTACTCGCTGGCGGTGATCGAAGACGCCAGCGAGGCGCTCGGCTCTTCGTACAAGGGCAGAAGGTGCGGCGGGCTCGCGCCTCTCGGCTGTCTCAGCTTCAACGGCAACAAGATCGTCACGAGCGGCGGCGGCGGCGCCATCCTGACCGACGACAACGCGCTCGCCCAGGGCGCGCGCTCCCTCACCACGCAGGCCAAGGAAGCCGGTATCGAGTACATCCACCACACCGTGGGCTACAACTACCGGATGAACAACGTGCTCGCCGCGCTCGGCCTTGCGCAGCTCGAGACCCTCGATGAGCGCGTGGCCACTAAGCGTGCGAATTTCGCCGAGTACGAGCGGGCTCTGGGAGAGGCTGGCGCGAGCCGGCTGCTGCAGCAGCCAGCGTGGAGTGACGCCAACTGCTGGTTCTACGCGTACCAGTGCACCGATGCTCCGGCGAAGGACGGGCTACTGCGCGCCTGCCTCGCCGCCGACATCCAGGCACGCCCGTTGTGGTACCCCAACCACCTCCAGACGCCGTACATGGGCATGCAGGCATACCAGGTCGAGCGGGCACTCTGGTTCTATGAGCGGCTCGTCAATCTGCCTTGCTCAGTCACCCTGACGCGGGACGAGATCGCAAGGGTGGTTGCGGTCATCAGAGCGAGCGACCCAAGGAGCCTGGCGCGAGGACGCGGAGTCTAGGAGCGGCCGCGGTCGGGCGCTCAGGGAGATCACGCATGTGATGGACAGGATCGTCGTCATCGGTGGCGGCGGGCACGCGAAGGTGCTCATCGGCTTGCTCAAGAAGCTGCCCTGGAACGTGATGGGGTACGTAGACCCAGAGGAGCGAGGGATCATCCTTGGTGTGCCTCGCCTCGGCGGCGACGACATCCTGCCGGAGCTCCTCCATACCTACGGTCGCTGCGGAGCCATCATCGGGGTGGGCAAGATCGACGCCTCGCCGCTGAGGACCACACTGCAGCAAGCGGTCGAGGCCGCGGGTTTCGAGCTCCCCGTCGCCGTGTCACCGCACGCGGTGGTCAACGATGAGGTGGCGCTCGGACCGGGGACAGTCGTCCTTGACGGCGCCGTCGTCAACAGCGGCAGCGAGACCGGCCGAGGGTGCATCGTCAACACCAACAGCACGCTCGAGCACGACTGCCGGCTCGGCGTCAACGTCCACGTCGCGTCGGGGGCAACGGTGTGCGGCGGCGTGACCATCGGGGCCAACTGCCTGATCGGAGCTGGCGCGACGGTTGTGCAGAACGTGCGCATCTGCGACAACTGCGTGCTTGGCGCCGGGTCTGTCGTCATGCAGGACATCGAGTCGCCGGGGACCTACGTCGGCGTGCCCGTGCGGAGGGCCAAGTGATCACTGAGGGCAGAACCTTTGTCATCGCCGAGGCCGGAGTCAACCACAATGGGTCAATCGAAGTGGCCGAGCGTCTCATCGTGGAGGCCCGCCGAGCTGGCGCGGACTGCGTCAAGTTCCAGACCTTCTCCGCCGAGCGGCTGGTCAGCCGATCGGCGGAGAAGGCACAGTACCAGATGCAGAACACGGGAGACCCCGGGACGCAGTTCGACATGCTCAAGCGTCTGGAGCTAAGCGAGGACGACCATCGCGTTCTGCTCGCCCTGTGTCGGGACAACGGGATCCAGTTCCTGTCCAGCCCGTTCGACGAGGTAAGCGCCGACCTGCTCGAACGACTGGGCGTCTCGGCCTACAAGGTCCCCTCCGGCGAGCTCACCAACCACCGGTTCCTGCAGCACGTCGCCAGGAAGAACAAACCCCTCATCCTCTCGACCGGCATGTCGACCATGGCCGAGGTCGCCGAGGCGGTCGACGTCGTCGTCGGGACAGGCAACCGGCAGCTCTACCTTCTGCACTGCGTAACCGAGTACCCCGCCCCGTTCGCTGAGGTCAATCTCAGAGCGATGTTGACGCTGTCCGAGGCCTTTGGGTTCCCCGTGGGATACTCGGACCACACGCCCGGCAGCGAGATCGCCATTGCGGCTGTGGCGATGGGCGCGCGGATCGTCGAGAAGCACTTCACCTTGAGCAGAGACATGGCGGGGCCGGATCATCGCGCGTCGCTCGAATGCCAGGAACTGAGAGCGATGATCGAAGCGATCCGAAACGTCGAGATGGCTCTGGGCAACGGGGTCAAAGTGCCGGCACCGTGCGAAGCCAAGAACATGGCCGTCGCCCGCAAGAGCGTCGTGGCTCAGCGGGACATCTCGACCGGAGAGCGCATCAGCCCGGAGAACGTCGCCATAAAGAGGCCGGGCCACGGCATCCAGCCGCGCGATCTCGAGAAGGTTATGGGTCTGACGGTCACCGCCGATATCAGAGCCGGTGATGTACTCACATGGAGGGACCTGAAATAGCTGCGAGGCGCATCTGTGTCGTGACAACGTCGCGGGCGGACTACGGCCTGCTGCGTGGACTCATGCAGGCCATCGTTGACGACCGCGACCTGGAGCTGCAGGTCGTGGCCACCGGCATGCACCTCTCTCCGGAGTTCGGCCTGACCTACGGGACCATCGAGCACGACGGCTTCCGCATAGACCGCAAGGTCGAGATGCTGCTATCCGCCGACAGCGACGGCGCCGTGACGAAGTCAATCGGAGTCGGCCTCATCGCCTTCGCCGACGTCTTCAGCGGTCTACGCCCAGATATCGCGGTCGTCCTCGGGGACCGCTTCGAGCTGCTTTCGGCCGCCATTGCCGCGCTCATCGCCCGCGTGCCCATCGCCCACATCCACGGCGGCGAGACCAGCCAGGGCGCCATGGACGAGGGCGTCAGGCACGCTGTGACCAAGATGGCGTCACTGCACTTCCCCGCCACGGAGGCCTATCGTCGCCGGATCATCCAGATGGGCGAAGACCCACACGCCGTCTTTGCCTACGGGGCCCCCGGCCTGGACGCCCTGCGTCACCTCACGCTGCTGACCAAGCAGGAGTTGGGGTCGCGCCTCGATTTCGGGCTCGAGAGCCCCACCGCGATCGTGACCTACCACCCGGTCACGCTCGAGCGGGATAGTGCCGCAGAACAGATCGACGACCTTCTGGCGGCCCTGCTGCAAGCGAAGGTACGGGCGGTCTTCACCAAGTCGAACGCCGACATGGAGGGGCGGCTCATCAACGAGAGGATTGCCGCATTCTGCCGGGAGCGCCCCGCTGACTATCGGCTGTACGACAGCCTCGGCCAGACGGTCTACCTGAGCTGCCTCCACCATCTGGATCTAATGGTGGGCAACTCGTCCAGCGGCTTGATAGAGGCACCATCCTTTGGGATGCCGGCCGTCAACATCGGCGACCGGCAGCGCGGCCGCATCAGAGCCGCGAACGTGATCGATGTCGGGTACCCCGTCGCCGAGATCGTGGTCGGTATCCGGCAGGCGTTGTCGCCGGTGTGGCGCGCGGGGCTGAGCGGCATGGAGAACCCCTATGCCGGCGTCGGCGACGGGACGGTGAGCTTCCAGATTAAGGAGCGACTCAAGCAGGTCGAGCTCGGTGAGTCGCTCCTGAAGAAGCGCTTCCATGACATTGGGCCGGACATGGACCGGCAATCCACGCCAAGGAGCGCGACGTGAACGAGGAGATAGCGGCTTTCCTCGTCGGGACGGAGACGACCGTCCTCGAGGCGATGCGTCAACTCGAAGACACGGCCCAGAAGATCCTCTTCGTCGTGGAGGAGGATGGATCCCTGGTCGGCTCTCTCACCGACGGGGACATCCGACGCTGGATCCTCGCCGGTGGGGACCTGCAGGATCCGATCGAGAACGTCTCCTTCAAGGATCCCTACCGGGTCAAGAAGGGCTACGACCTCGCCTCCGTGCGGAAGCTCATGCTCGAGAAGACCATAGGCTGTGTCCCTGTGGTCGACCAACGTGGCAGGCTCGTGGACCTGCTGTTCTGGGAGCGCGTATTCACGGACGGCAGCGAACACAAGCCGCCCAAACCGATCCACCTCCCCGTGGTCATCATGGCAGGCGGGAAGGGGACGCGCCTCGACCCCTTCACGAGGGTGCTTCCCAAGCCGCTCATCCCCCTCGGGGACAAGACGGTGATAGAGCGCATCATCGATTCGTTCCTGAGATACGGCGTCTCGGTTTTCTACCTGTCCGTCAACAACAAGTCGCGGATCATCAAGTCCTATTTCGAGGAGCTCAACCCCTCCTATGGCGTGACGTACATAGAGGAGGACAGTCCACTGGGGACGGCAGGAAGCCTGCGGTATCTCTGTGACTCCCTGGGCGGCTCGCTCATCGTGACCAACTGCGACATCATCCTCGACACAGACTATTCCGAACTGGTCGAGTTCCATCAGAGGAGTGCGAACGACATCACCATTGTCGGCTCCTTGAAGAACTACCGCATCCCCTACGGCATCTGCGAGATCGCGGAAGGAGGGGAGCTCGTCCGGATCACCGAGAAGCCCGAATACAACTTTCTGGTCAACACGGGCATGTACGTTCTGCGGGCGGAGTCGCTCCGCCTCATTCCGGAGGGCGAGCTCTTCCACATGACCGACCTGATCGACAGGATGAAGGAGACCGGGGGCAGGGTCGCGGTCTTTCCGGTGAGTGACAAGGCCTGGCTGGACACCGGCGAGTGGGCGGAGTATCGAAAGGCATTGAAGCACTTCGAGGCGGACGAGTGACGGCCGCACCGGTCGACGGAAGGGCGGGACCATGATCGAGGGCGAGCGAGTGATCGCCGTGATCCCCGCCCGAGGCGGCAGCAAGGGTGTGCCCCGCAAGAACATCGTGCCCCTTGGCGGCAAGCCACTCGTCGCGTGGTCGATCGAGACGGCCCTGACAGTAGAGCCCGTCGACAGAACGATCGTATCGACCGACGACGAGGAGATAGCCGCGGTCGCCCTCCAGCACGGCGCTGAAGTGTACCGGCGGCCGGCGCGGCTTGCTTCGGACACGGCTCTCGTCATCGATGCGCTGCGCGACCTCATCGGGACCCTGAAGGCGGAGGGCGAGAATGGATGCATCATGGTGCTCCTGGAACCGACCTGTCCATTCCGGTCCGCCGACGACGTGAACGCATGCCTCACGGCATTGGTGCGGGGCGCAAAGGACTCGGTCGCGACCTTCACACCGGCGGATCTCAATCCGCACCGCGCCTGGACCATAGCCGGCGGAAGTCCAGCATGCTTCATTGAGGGAGCGAACCCTTGGCTCCCCCGACAGAGGCTGCCGGAGGCCTACCAGCTGAACGGAGCCGTCTACTGCTTCAGGGCCGACATGCTGCCGACCGACGGGCAAGGATTGCTCTTCGGGAGCGTGGGCGCCGTGGTCATGCCAGCAGAGCGTTCCGTAGACATCAACACGAAGTCCGATCTCCTTTTTGCCGAGATAATGCTGACCGATGGAGGGGCGCATGGAGACGAATGATGTTGTGCTCATCACTGGAGCGAGCAGCGGAGTGGGACTGTCACTCACCCACCATCTCGCCGGCAGGTTTCACGTCCTGGCCGCCGCGCGCAGTTTGGGCAAGCTGAAGGCGGAGTTCGGGGAGAATCCCGACGTCTCGGTCTTCGGCCTCGACCTTGCCGATCCGGATGCCACGAAGGATTTGCTGGACACGATCGTCGCGCAGCACGAGTCCATCGCCTACGTGATCAACAACGCCGGCGTGAACGTGGCGGGGACGCTGGAAGAGCTCGAGGACGCCGACGTGCAGCGATCGCTTCAGGTGAACGCCATCTCGCCGGCGCTGATCATGCGGCGGCTGTTGCCGCAGATGAAGGCCCACGATTTCGGCCGGGTGATCAACATGACGTCTGGCGCCCCGCTCAACTGCTTCCCTGGATACAGCGCCTACAGCGCCTCCAAGGGTGCGCTCAATGCTTTCACGGTGACCGCCGCCCGGGAGTGCGCCGAGTACAACATCAAGATCAATCTGATGAGCCCGGGGCCCGTGAAGACCAACATGGCCCCCAACGGACCGCTCGACCCGTCCGTGTGCCACCCGACTGTCGACTATCTGCTGTCGCTGGACGCGGATGGGCCAACGGGTCGGTTTTTCTGGCTGGGCTACGAGATCCCGCTCTTCCCGATCCTCGAAGGGATCGAGTGGCTCGAGGGCCGCGCGGACGAACGCTACCGCAGGGCCTTCTAGGATGGCGACCGTGCGTGTCGGCATCATTGGCATGAGCGAAGGCAACGGTCATCCGTTTTCCTTCTCGGCGATCATCAACGGCTACGACGATGCCGGGCTCGCGGTATCGGGCTGGCCGGGCATCCACGCCTACGTCAGACGGCGCGACCCTTCGGAGTTCGGCATCGACGGCCTGCGGGTCACGCACGCCTGGACGCAGGACCCGGACGTGACGGAGAGCCTGTGCAGGGCATGCCGCATCCCCAACGCCCTGAGCCGTCGTGAGGACATGCTCGGCGAGGTCGATGCCGTCATCATCGCCCGAGACGATCACGAGACCCACCTCGAGATGGCGCGGCCGTTCCTGGAGGCCGGCCTGCACGTCCTCATCGACAAGCCCCTGTCGCTCGATCCCGAAGCTCTGCGGTTCTTCAGGCCCTACCTCGAGGCAGGTACGCTCATGTCCTGCTCGGGGATGAGGTACGCTCGCGAACTGGACGAAGTGCGCGCGACGATCGCCGACTACGGACGGCTTCTGTTGCTGCGCGGAGCAGTCGTCCTCTCCTGGGAGCACTATGGCATCCACCTTATCGACGCGTTCTTCGCAGTGACGACGGCGCGGCCCGTGTCCGTGATCGCTCTCCGGGCGCCACACAGCTCAATGGCCATCACCATGGACGACGGCTCTCTTCTGCAGATCGACGCCCTGGGTGACGCCCCGCCGACCTTCCACTTCGACTTCTGGGGGACGGACCGCAAGTCGAGCCACGACGTCACGGACAACTTCTCGATGTTCAGACGGATGCTGTGGCATTTCTCCGAGATGATCAGAGTCGGGCGACCGGTGGTACCGGTTCGGGACACGATAGACGCGATGCGGCTGCTGATGGCGGGCAGGCTGGCCCAGCAGACGGGAAGGAATGTGCTGCTCAGTGAACTCTCACTATAGAGACCTGTTCGACCTCGGTGGCAAGGCCGCGATCGTCACCGGAGGCCTGGGCATCCTCGGGCGCGGCTTCTGCCGCGGACTCACGGAGTTCGGGGCGAACGTCGCGGTCGTCGACCTGGACGGCGATGCGTGCGCGAGGTTCGCTGCGGAGCTCGAGGAAGAGAGCGGCCTCAAGGCCGTGGGCGTGGCCTGTGACATCGCCGATCGCGACTCTGTCGAGGCGATGGTCGCGCAGGTGGTCAGAACGCTGGGCGGCGTGCACGTGCTGCACAACAACGCCGCCTCGAAGTCGGCGGACCTCGACGATTTCTTCGCGCCCTTCGAAACCTACTCGCTTGACGAGTGGCGACGCATCATGAGCGTCAACATCGACGGCATGTTCCTCGTCGCACAGTCGGTGGGCCGGCAGATGATCAGCCAACGGGCGGGCGGCAGCATCATCCAGACATCCTCGATCTACGGGATTCGTGGTTCCGACAAGAGGATCTACGAGGGTTCCTTCTACCTCGGCCGGCAGATCAGCAACCCGGGTGTGTACTCCACCTCGAAGGCCGCGGTCGTGGGGCTGACCAAGTACCTCGCCGCCTACTGGGCAGATCAGGGCATTCGGGTCAACACCCTGACGCCGGCCGGCGTCGAGAGCGGGCAGAACGAGACCTTCAAGGCGCGCTACTCGGCGCGAGTCCCGCTGGGCAGAATGGCTCGCGCCGATGAGGTGGTGGGAGCCCTCATCTACCTGGCGTCCGATGCCTCGAGCTACGTTACGGGCCAGAACATCATCGTCGACGGCGGGCTGAGCGCATGGTGACGGGAGAGCCTACACCTTGAGCCGTCGAGCAGATCGCCGGGTCACGATCGTCATGTATCACTTCGTTCGTGACCTCAGGAACAGCCCGTACCCCGACATCAAGGGGTTGTCCATCGACGACTTCCGCGGGCAGATCGAGTACATCCGCCGTCATTTCAGCCCCATCGACGTCGAGGACCTGCTCGCCGCACTCGACTCGCCGCAGCAGGCTCTGCCGCCTCGAGCGCTCCTGCTGACATTCGACGACGGCTACCGCGATCACTGCGACAACGTCCTGCCGATCCTGGCGGATAACGGCCTCTCCGGCTGCTTCTTCCCCCCGGCCAAAGCGGTGACCGAGCACGAGGTGCTCGACGTCAACAAGATCCACTTCATTCTCGCAGTCGAGCCCGACAAGACGCGTATCCTCGCGTCGCTCTTCGCCCTGGTCGATGAGGCAAGAGGGGAATTCCCATTGCTGGACCGTGACGAATACGTCCGGCGGCTCGCACATCCCGGCCGCTACGACACCGCCGAGGTGATCCTCGTCAAGCGGCTCCTACAGCGTGATCTCCCTGAAGCCCTGCGCAAGAGGATCACCGCTGAGCTCTTCAGGCAGTATGTCACTGACGACGAGGCAGCCTTCTCGAAGGAGCTATACATGGGTATCGGCGACCTGCGCGCAATGAGGGACGCGGGCATGTGGATCGGCAGTCACGGCTACGACCACTACTGGCTGGATTCACTGGATGAGCGGAGTCAGGAACGAGAGATCGACCTCTCGCTGGAGTTCCTCAGAGAAGTCGGGTGCGACCTCGGAACGTGGGTGATCGGGTACCCCTACGGCGCCCACAGCGACTCGCTTCTTCGCATCCTCAGAGCGAGAGGCTGCAGGGCCGGCTTCACGACCGAAGTCCGCGTGGCGCTCGTCGGTCGCGATGATCCGTTGACGCTCCCACGAATCGACACCAACGACCTGCCGAAACGCGGCGATGCAGCTGCGAACGAATGGACGATTCAGCTGCAGCCGAGGGGTGCTGCGTGATGGGTGAGATGATGAAGCTGCTCGAAGAGCTCACCCCCCTGAACCGAGTCGTCTGCTCCTCCGACTTTGACCTCACCGTTGACCGCATGCGTCAACTGCTGCCGTGCGAGGTCTTCGAGTATCCCGCCACGGCCGAGGAGCACAACGGCTGGGTGATACCGCCGAAATGGGACGTCGTCGAGGCGACCATCACCAAGAAAGGCCAACTCCTGTACGACGGCACCTGGCACCCGCTCGGCGTCATTGCCCTTTCGGCTCCGTTCGAAGGCACCGTGCCGCTGGATGTGCTGAAGGCTCACCTTCACTACGACCATCGCTACCCCGACTCGCTCACCTTCCACTTCCGTCAGCTCTTTCGCAGCTGGGACCGCGACTGGGGGTTCTGCGTTCCCAAGGACCTGTACGACGCTCTGAAGCCCGGGGACTTCGACGTCCGCATCATCACGCGAGAAGAACCAGGCATACTCAAGGTCGTCGTGGGCACGCACCCGGGTTCGCTGCCCTACACCATCGCGCTGTGCGCCAATCTGGATCACCCCGGTGTCGCCAACGACGGACTGGCCGGAGTGGCTGTTGGTGTGGACGTCCTCCGGCGCCTGAAGGACCGGCAGACGAAATACACATACAAACTGGTGCTCGCGCCCGGCATTATGGGCACGGAGTACTATCTCGGTCACCTCGCGCTCGGGGAGCGGCAGCAGATCCTCGAGTGCCTCTGCCTGTGGATGCTGGGTTCGCGCACGGAGCTCGCGCTGCAGGACTCACGCGGATCGCGCTCGAACATCGAGCGCGCCATGGCGGGGTTCATGGATGACCGGGGCATACCCTATCGGCGCGGCGAGTTCGAGAGCATCATCATCAACGACGAGTACCTCTGGGAGGCCTACGGCATCCCCGCGTGCTCGCTGTCGCGCTTCCCGTACCCGGAGTATCACTCGTCCCGCGACGATGCCTCCATCATGAGTGAGGAGCGCCTCGAGGAGGCCGTTGCTGTCATCTTCGGCGCGATCGAGGAGTTGGAAGCGACCCCACTGGTCGAGAAACGATTCGAGGGCACGATCTGCCTGTCCAACCCGCGATACGATCTCTACGTCGATCCCGGGCAGGTCTCATTCGGACAACGCATCGGCGAGGATCAGCGCCGGCTGCGCATGCTGCAGGACTTCCTGCCCTCACTGCGAGGCCCGGTCACAGCCCGCAGCCTCGCCGAGAGGTTCGAGCTGCGAGAAGAAGTCGTCGTGACCTACTTGCGTACCTGGGAGCGAAAGGGCCTTCTCAAGCTTTGGGACAGCGGATCACGCCGCTCGTCCGACGTGGCCTGATGGACCAAGGGAGTGGCGACAGCGGCCGAAGCGCTTTCGCAGACCGACCAGCGCTGGACGGCCAGGCCACTCGCGACCCAGAGGAGTTCGCGCGATGAACGTCCTGTTCCTGAACGATTCGACCACTGAGTCCAACTGGGGCGGACGGGCTGCGACGGTTTCCCTGAGAATGATGATCTCCAGATTGGGCGGCACGATCGTCAAGACCGTGACGATAGATGATCTGGTCCACTCTTCGCTCGAACATCGCGCCGCTTCAGAAGTCACGACCGAACGCACCTTCAGAGAAGCCGTCAAACCCTATCTCCCGCCGGTGCTGCTGAAGGCCGGCAGAAGACTGCTGTCCACCACGCGTGGAACGCGTGAGGCTCCCCTCATACCGGCGACATGGAGAGACTACGATCGGTGCGCGAAGAGAGCGCTCGGCAGGGACACGCCGTGGCCGCATCTGTTGCGAACGTTCGAAGATCTGGATGTCGCGGTCGTGTACGGCGACGGCGATATCTATGGCAACAACCTGCTTCCCCGCAGTCTGCTTTTCCTCAGCTTTCTGATCAAGAGGCACTTCAACAAACCGGTCATCATGGTGAATCACTCCGCTGACTTTGAGCATCCAGATCTGCGTGAAGCGGCAGAGGGAGTGTATCCGCTGTTCGACGACGTGGTGTTCCGTGATCAGATCTCCGTGGAGCGATGCAAGAAGTTCTGCGCAGGGAGGCTCGCGGCAGACACAGCATTCTGGTTCAAGCCGGCCTCGCGGGAGATCTGGACGCCTGTGGCCGGCCGCGCCACCTACTTCGACGTCTGGCCAGACACGGCTCTTCTTGACCCGTCTGAGCCGTATCTGTGCGTGGGGGGGTCCTCCATCATAGATACGGCGAAGAACAAGGACTCGATCATCGACGGGTACGCCCTGCTCATCGGGCGCCTGAAGACCCTGTATTCGGGCCAGATCGTCCTTACTGCTTCGGACGTCGTCGACCAGTTCATCTTTCGCCCCCTCGCGGAACGATTCCACCTCCCTTTGGTCGGTGTGGCGACCCCGGTTCAGCAGGCCGTCGATGTTCTTGGGAATGCGGATGCGTACATCGGGGGCAGGTTCCACCCAGGCATCTTCGCCTTGCGGGGAGGGACTCCCGTCCTTGCCCTTTCCGCGAAGACGTTCAAGATGCGAGCGCTGACCGATATGGCCGGCTTGCCGTCAAGAGAGTTCGACGCCCTCGATCTGGGCCATGAGATGGGGGCGCTGGGACGGCAGTTGTTGTCCTTCCTCGAGGAGGGCGATGACCTGAGACGCAGGCTTGGCGCATGGGCCGAGGAGATGGCCGAGAACAGCTGGGACAATGTCGCCTACCTGAGCAATCTCCAAGGACGCACAGCTGGGGCGCACCGGATCGCCCAGGGCCAGGATGCTCCCAGCCAAGATCGTCGAGACGAACTCAAGGACCCAAGTGGGGGTCAGCGGGAGACGGGCAGGGGTGGGCGAGGCTGAGACCGGCGTGGACGCCTCAGGAGTCTGGCCGAACGCGGACCCAAGTGCCCAGGCAGGTGCGCAAGCACCGAATACACCACGAAGTTTCGCCGCCATGAGGGTATGAGCGACAGACCCCACATTGAGTCCACGACCTCGCGGGACAATCGAACGTGGTCTCGGAGCAAAGCATCCAGCGCAACTCCGAAGAGCAGGTTGGCAAGTATCTCCGCTGTCTGCTCGTCGAGCCTTCCGGCAGCTTTGATCCACTTCGCCCACGCGGTCTGCAGAACGTACATGCCTCGCAGGCTGGTTTCGCCATGTCTCGACGTGGTCACTCGGCCCTCAGGAGTCCATCGGTGAAGGGAGAGTACCCCGCTCAGATATGCGACGCGAGGATCGCCAAGGAGGAACCGGAGGTTGTAGTCCCAGTCCTGAAGTATCGGAGCCTGCTCATTCCACGGCCCGATGGCCTGGCAGGCGCGGCGTCGGTAGACCCCGGAAATGGTGTTCCATGACCCCCTCATACCAAGGAGGACAACGAGCGGCGGCTGCCCCGACGGCGGGAGTCCCGCGAACGGGGCTGCATTCCAGTCCGCTGTCGTTGTGAATGATGCAGTCCCCGAGTACACGAAGTCGGCTTGCCTGTCGGCGATGAGTCGTCTGACTTGCGTCTCGAGCTTCTTGGGATGCAGCAGGTCATCGGAATCGAGGAACTGCACATACTCGCCCCGGCATTCGCCGAGGCCCAGGTTGCGTGCGGACGGAGCACCGGCGTTCTTCTGGCTGAGGACTCGGAGGGTCAGCGCCTCACCATCCGAGTGTCGCCGACGCCACTCGTCTATGACGGCCTGAGTACTGTCCGTGGAGCCATCATCGACGATGATAAGCTCGATCGGTCGGTGGGTCTGCTCCCGCACGGACTCAAGCGCTTCCCCAAGGACCGCGGCCCGGTTGAAGGTGGGGATAATGACGGACACCAGGCCCGGCTCGTATGACGCCTCCATCCATTGGCCATGGAACCTGGTCGGCCAAAGCGTTCTCAAGTAGGCGACATTCACCTGACTGCCTCGGCACCGTCGGTCGAGACTGCCGGACCGAGACTCCGGCCTCCCATGACGAAACCCAGCTCATCCACATGCCGGGAGTCATCTTGCTCACGGGCCAGGCGATCGAAGCCAAAGGCCGCGTGATTCCCGACACGCTGGAGAAGCTTGGCCGCGTGGAGCGACGGTCGTGTGATCGCTTCATGCATCGGTCCATTCTTACACGTTCGTTACCCCGCGATCCTATCGACGCATCGGCTCCACGACTGCGGCTCGGCGACATCCATCTTCCGCGGGGTCGTCGGCTGCCCACGCTCTTGGCTCGGCAGCCGGTCGCAGCTGCGGATCTCGGGAGAGTAGAATCCGCGTGATGAACCATCGGCGAAAACGCTCATAGACTCGCGCCCAATCGACCTCACGGCGGCCGGATGACGACGAACACGTACCAAGGCGGGGCTCCTCTCGCATACGATGGCGCCCTGCCCGGACGCCCCCGTGTGGCCCTGTTCCAAGCCAGATGGGCTCTGCAGTGCCATACCACGAACCTTGCGGAGGCTCTCGCGAACGCTGGCTACCGCGTGGATGTCTTCCTGTACGATGTCGATGCCTCGCTTGTGAATGTTCGGGCCGTCGCTCGGCCACAGTTGACCATTCACCAATGGGCGGGACCAGGCGCGCCGAACACGGATGGAGGACAAGGGGTCTCCGCGTGGGCTGAGATCAAGAAGACGGTGAAGAAGGTCCCATGCGTGAGCGATCTGTCACGCAGAGTGAAGCACAAGACTCGCGAGATGCGCGAGCGGTGGCTTCTTCGTCTGAGATCGCCACGCGGTTTGATACCCCGCGACGTGCTCGAAAAGACCATTGCGTCAGTGGAGTCCGCGCCGCACGTCGCGCTCGTGGGCGTCGAGAAACTGGGCCTCCTGTGGGCCGCGGAGGTGTCAAAGGCGACCGGCGTGCCGTTCGCGTACTACAGCCTTGAGTTGTACACGCGCGACCACCCGAACGCGAATGTCTCGGCGCAGGCGAAACGCGTCAAGGGGCTTGAGCAGTGGGCACACCGTGCTGCCGCGGTGACCATAGTTCAGGACGAGCGTCGTGCTCGAGTCCTTTTGGCGGACAACGGCGTCGAGAACACGAGATTGGTCTTCCTGCCGGTATCTGTCCCCGGGCCGCCGCGTCCTTCACGGACCCAGTTCTTGCACGACCAGTTGTCTCTTCAGAGCGGAGCGAAAGTGATCCTTCAACTGGGCGGAATCCGCAAGGAGAGGCTGGGCGTCCAGCTGGCAGCGAGCGCTCAGTCATTCCCGCCAGCATGCGTGCTCGTCATGCATGGCGAGGGTAGCCCGTCGATGCTCCAAGCCGTGAAAGAGGCCGACCACGACGACCGAGTCGTGTTGTCCACCCATCTGGTGAGCGACGAGCGTCTCCCTGAGCTCATCGCGTCTGCCGACGTCGGACTTGTGTTCTACGGAGCCACAAACCAGAACGACATACTGACCGCGAGATCCTCTGAGAAGCTCGCCCTCTTCTTGCGCTCTGGCGTTCCAATCGTCGCCTATGCCTATCCTGGATATGAAGTGATTCGTGAGTACCGGTGCGGTGTTCTCATCCACGAGCTGCCGCAACTGCCCGATGCCCTCTTGACCATTCTGGCGAGCCGGGAGGAGTTCTCAGAGAACGCGCTCCGCTGCTTTGTCGACCTCTACGACTTCAACAGTCTCGTGAAACCTGTCGTCCACACATTGGGGCACCTCCGCTACGCCGGAGTCTAGGCATGGGCCTCAGTACGCCCCGCGCTTCTGAACCACCGCCGGCACGGTTTGCATCAGCAGCTTGAGGTCCCAGCTCAGGCTCCAGCCGGTGACGTACATGTAGTCGAGCTTGACCATCTCGTCAAAGGGGATGTCGCTGCGCCCGAGCACCTGCCAGAGGCCGGTGATGCCGGGCGTGATGTCGAGGCGCTTCTGCGTCCAGCCGCGGCACTGCTCGGCCTCCTGGACCCAAAGGGGCCGCGGACCGACGAGACTCATCTCGCCTTTCATGACGTTGATGATCTGCGGCAACTCGTCGATGCTCCAGCGCCGCAGCCAGCCGCCGATACGTGTGATGCGCGGGTCGCGCTTCATCTTGAACATCGGCCCCGAGTACTCGTTCTGGTCGGCGAGGTCGTCGCGCAGCTTGTCGGCGCCTACGTACATGGAGCGGAACTTGAAGATGAAGAACGGCTTGCCGCCGCGCCCCATGCGCTCCTGACGGTAGAACACGGGGCCGCGCGAGTCGAGCTTGATGGCCAACGCGACAATGGCGAGCAGCGGCGCCACGAGCAGGAAGATCAGGCCGCCGACGACCAGGTCGAAGACGCGCTTGACGGCCATGCTGGCGCGGCTCAGCTCGATGTGACCGACGTCGAGCAGCGGGATACCCTCGACGTCATCGACGAGCGCCCGCGAGCTGACCACCTCGAAGAGGCGCGGCACGATGTTGACCTTGACGCCCGAGTCGGCGCAGGCGCGCACCACCCGCAGGAAGTCGTCGTGGCGCGCCTGCGAGAAGGCGACGATCACGCGGTCCACCTGCTGCTCGGCGACGATGCGATCGAGGTCGTCGAAGACGCCGATCACGGGGAGATGGGGGCCGCCGTTGCCGTTGCGCCGCGGCTCTCCGTCGTCAAGGTAGCCCACCAGCTTGATGCGGAGCTCGGGGTGCTTGCTGATCTTATTGGCCAGGGTGTGGCCGACCTCGCCGGCGCCGATGATGAGCACGCGCTCCTGGAACGACGGCCGCGCCCACACGGAAACCTTGCCCAGCCAGCGCGCCGCCGGCACCAGTATGATGGCCAGCATCCAGAAGGCGATGAGTGTCGCGATCGGAGCCCGGGGTCCTTCCACCAAGACCATGGCGATCATCATCAGCCAGCTGGCCGCGGTGAGCGCCGTGAGTCCGTGCGGTGTCTCGGACATACTGGCGCCGCCGATGCTGCGCCCGGGCTCGCGGTACAGGCCGAAGGCCCACAGGACCGCGAGCCAGAACGGCGTGAGAAGGAGGAAGGTCAAGGTCCCGCCGCGCGGATCGAGCTCGAAGGGAGCGGCAAGACGGCTGACGATCGGCACGTTGTCGAACGACCCGGCGATCCAGACGGCGAGCAGAGAGGCGGCGACGAGCGCGAGCGCGTCGGCGGTCAGCGTCGCCGCCACGCGCAGCTTGGTCGGCCGTCTCGTCTTCACGTGGCCCGCGATATCGGCGCGCGTAGCCGGCTCGGTGTAGTACGTCGAGCCATGTTGCAGCGTCCCGTTGCCCATGTCACCAGTATCGGCAACAGTTGCCGGCAACATGAGAGGTCGTTCGTCTACTTGCAGCCTCGCCAAGAAGAACACCACCCCTGTGTGAAACGCGGCACATCCCCTACTAGCAGCGGAACTACTACCCGCATCACCTGCGCATTGAAACACCCTCGGCGTGGGCGCGCGGTCCTAGACAATGACTTCAAGGGCCTCGATCGCGGTCGCCCGGCCGCCTTCGGCGGTGATGAACACCGCGTTGAGCCGCACGGCTCCGCCCGCGACCTCGAACTGCGCCGGCAGCTCCGTGAGAAAGCGCCGCACGATGATGTCGGTGCGCACCCCGATCACCGACTCGAGCGGACCGGTCATGCCGACGTCGGTCATGTAGGCCGTTCCTCCCGGCAGCACGCGCGCATCGGAGGTCTGCACATGCGTGTGCGTGCCGAGCACGGCCGTCACGCGGCCGTCCAGGTAGTGCCCCATGGCGACCTTCTCGCTGGTCGCCTCGGCGTGCAGGTCGACGACGATCGCATCGGCCAGCGCCTCGGCCTCGTCCACGAGGCGGTCGACGATGCGAAACGGTGACATGCCGGTGTTCATGAAGAGCTCGCCGGCCAGGTTGATCACCGCGACCTCGTCGCCGTTCGCCGCCGGCCGCACGGTGACCCCGCGGCCGGGAGAGCCCGCGGGGTAGTTGGCCGGCCGCACGATGCGTTCGTCGGTCATGAGGAAGCCGTAGACCTCTTTCTGGCGCCAGACGTGGTTGCCGGTGGTGATCACGTCCACCCCGGCGCCGAGCAGCTTGAGGGCGATCTTGGAGGTGATGCCGGCGCCGTTGGCGGCGTTCTCGCCGTTCGCAATCACAAAGTCGACGGCGCGCTCGTCGCGGAAGCCGGGCAACCAGCGCAGCAGCGCTTCCCGGCCCGGTTGGCCGAACACGTCACCGATGAAAAGGATATTCAAGCGCGCCACCCCTGTCTCGATCGCTCTGCTCCCCACCCACCGGGCCGCTCGCCCGGACTACTGAGTATACCGGCATGTCGCGACGCGCGGCAGGTGCCAGGGTAGCAAGTGCTCCCCCTACGTCCACCTTGTCGTATCCGTGAGGTGCTACTCTGGCTCAGCGCGCAGGGGAGGCGCTCCTCGCGGTCGCCGGCAAGTAGCGCATGGGGTGCGCGGAGTCTGATCGGCCCACGTGCCGGCCGGCAGTCGACGCCCAGCCGCCGAGGGAGACGGAGCAACTGGTTGCGGTAGACGTTCCGGGATCGCGAGTTGACTCCGGTGGGCCCTGAGCGAACGAGTGGGTTGCGGCGCTTGGCAGTTGACCCGCGCCGCCCTGCATGGTCGTTCCGGACCCTGCCGGCCGGGCTACTCGCAGGCTGACTGGCCGGTCAGCCGCCGAAGATCAGCCTCACAGCCCCTTCGGCAGCCTTGAGCAGCGGCTCGGGGAACAGGCCGACCACGAGCACGCCCGCTGCGGCGAGGCTCACGGCCACCGTGACGCCGAGCTGCGACGACTTGGGCTCGGCCTCCATCTCGGCGCCCTGCGGCGCCTCGCGGAAGTACATGTACCAGACGACGCGCAGATAGTAGTAGGCGGACACCGAGCTCATGATGACGGCCACGATAGCCAGCCACGTGAGATTTGCCTGCACGACCGCGGTGAACAGGTAGAACTTGCCCCAGAAGCCTATCGTCGGCGGGATGCCGGTGAGCGACACCATGAACACGGCCATGAGGATCGCCGCCCAAGGCATCGTGCGAGCGAGCCCGCCGATCTCGCCGAGGGTATACGCGAACTTGCGGCGGTTGCGGATCCAGATGAGCACGCCGAAAGCCCCGAGGTTCATCAGCGCGTAGGCGAACAGGTAGAACAGAATGGCGGCGATGCCCAGAGGCTTGCCCGACGTGCCGGCGGCGATGAGGCCGAGCGTGAGATACCCGGCGTGGGCGATGCTCGAGTAGGCGAGCATGCGCTTGAGGTTGCGCTGCGGCAGCGCCAGCACGTTCCCGACGACCATCGTGAGCACGGCGAGGATCGTCATCGTGTGTGCCCACGTCTGCCACTGCAGACCGGCGGCGGCCACGAACAGCCGCGCGAAGCCCGCGAAGGCGGCCGCCTTGACGCCCGTCGCCATGAAGGCGGTAACGGGCGTGGGAGCGCCCTCGTAGACGTCCGGCGCCCAGTTGTGGAAGGGCACCGCCGAGATCTTGAAGCCGAAGCCGGTGACGACCAGCACGAAGGCCACGACGAGGAAGCCGCGCGCGTCGAGACCCGAGAGCTTGGCGAGCCCGGCGGCGATGCCGGAGTAGGTGGTCTGCCCCGAGGCGCCGTAGACCAGCGCCAGGCCGAAGGCGAGGATGGCCGACGAGAAGGCGCCGGTCACAAAGTACTTGATCGACGCCTCGCCGGAGCGCTCGTCGCGCCACAGGTAGCCGGCGAGCACATAGGTGGGCAGCGACATGAGCTCGAACGAGACGAAGAAGGCCACGACGTCCGTGCTCACGACCATGCCAATCATGCCGGTGATGACGAGCAGCAGCAGGCCGTAGAACTCACCACGAGCCGCCTTGCGCCGGGCCAGGTAGGCGTCGGAGAGCATGATCGTCGCGACGCCGATGCCGGCGAACAGCACGACGCAGAACAGAGCATACTTGTCGAGCGAGACCATGCCGGCAAAGCCGGTCTGCGGCTTCCGGGCGTTGAAGTGCAGGCCGTTCGACACGCTGATCCATTGGCCGACGGCCACGGCCGCGCCGGTGATGAGCCCGGCGGCCGCGATCCAGGCGAGCACGGCCTTGCGCGCCACGAACAGGTCGACGAGGAAGACGACGAACGCGCCTACGGCCACGACCACGCCGGGCAGGATCACGACGACGGCGTTGCCGGCGTTCATCTAGAACAACCCCTTCGCCGCATCGACCAGCTGCGCCACCCCGTGCGCCTGGGCGCTCTGCAGCGACGGCGTGACCCTGTGGAGGATCTCCTGTACCGGCAGGTGGAGGAAGTCGAGGAGCGTGTTGGGGTACACGCCCACCCAGATCACGAGGACGACCAGGGGCACCAGGGTGAGGATCTCGCGAACGCCCAGGTCGCGCAGGCCCTCGGCGGCGGGCCTCACGTCTTCGTCGCCGCGGTCGTTGAACATGGTGCGCTGGAACATCCACAGCAGATAGGCGGCGGCGAGAATGACGCCCGTAGCGGCAATCGCCGCCAGCCAGTGCGAGTAGACGAAGAGGCCGAGGAGGCTGAGGAACTCGCCGACGAAGCCGCTCAGCCCGGGCAGCCCGGCCGAACCGAAGACGAAGAAGAGGAAGAACCCGGCCATGATCGGCATGGGCCGGGCCAGCAGCGCCATGTCGGCGATCTGGCGCGTGTGCGTGCGCTCGTACATGTACCCGACCATGAGGAACAGGGCGCCGGTGAGCAGGCCGTGGCTGAACATCACGAGGATGGCGCCCTCCATGCCTGCGGCGTTGTTGGCTACGGCGATGGCCGCGAAGATGCCGACCGTGACGAAGCCCATGTGGCTCACGCTCGAATAGGCAACGAGCTTCTTGAGATCCTTCTGGACCAGCGAGACAAGCGCGCCGTAGACGATGGCGATCACCGAAAGCACCACGATGTAGGGGATGAACGTCACGGCGGCGTCCGGGAAGAAGGGCAGGCAGAAACGCAGCATGCCGTACCCACCCATCTTGAGGAGCACGCCGGCGAGGATCACGGAGCCCGCCGTGGGAGCCTCGACGTGCGCGTCGGGGAGCCAGGTGTGCAGCGGGAACATCGGCACCTTGATGGCGAAGGCCAGGAAGAAGGCGAGGAAGGCCCAGAACTGCAGGTGGTACGTGTAGACCTGCCGGCTGAGCTCCTGGATGTTGAACGTCAGCCCGCCCGCCGTGTTGTCCTTGACGTAGTACACGACCACGATGATGGCGACGAGCATGAGCAGGCTGCCGACCAGCGTGAAGAGGAAGAACTTGATGGCCGCATAGATGCGCCGCGGGCCACCCCAGATGCCGATGATGAAGTACATCGGCACCAGCATGGCCTCCCAGAACACGTAGAAGAGGAAGAGGTCGGTGGCGCAGAACACGCCGGCCATGCCGACCTGTAGCAGCAGGAGCGAGATGAAGAAGCCCATCTCGCGATCCTTGACGTAGTTCCAGCTACCGAGGATCACGATGACGCCGAGCAGCGTCGTGAGGAACAGCAGAAGGGCGGCGATGCCGTCGACGCCCATGCCGTAGTGGATGTTGAGCGCTTTGATCCAGGTGAAGTTCTCGACGAACTGCATGCCGGGCGCCTTGGTGTCGAGGGCGACCAGCATGACGATAGACAGAACGAACGCGGCCAGCGTGACGACCAGCGAAATGACCTTGTAGACGGCGGGCCGGCCGCGGCCGAACAGAAGCATCAGCAGCACGCCGGCCAGGGGCAGGAAGGTGATGACGCTGAGGATGGGGAAGCCGATCTGGGCGCTCCAGGTCACGTCACGACCCCCAGACCCAGGCAAGGACGACGACCAGCACCAGCATGCCCGCGAAGATGGAGAAGGCGTAGTTCTGGACGCGCCCGGTCTGCAGGGGCCGCAGACGCTCGCCGAGAAGCTCCCAGAGGCGCGCGAGCCCGTTGACGGCGCCGTCGATGACCTTGACGTCGAAGAAGGTCCACAGCCAGCCGGCGAAGGCGATGGTGCTGCGGATGGGCACGACCTCGTAGACTTGGTCCATGTACATCTTGTTGAACGACGCCTCGTAGGCGACCGGCAGGCGCGCCGCCAGGCGGCCCGGCAGCTCGGTGCGGCGGATGTACATCACGTAGGCCACGTACACGCCCAGCAAGGCGACGGCGACCGAGAACACCATGAGGCCGCCGCCCACGCCGACCCACACGAATTTCTCGCGCTCGACATCGAAGAAGACCGGCTGGAGGAACGTGTGGATCCAGCCGGTGTCCGGCGGCCAGCCTACGAGGATGCCGAGCAGCGCCGCCGGGATGGCGAGGAGCACCAGCGGGATGGTCATGACCTTGGCAGACTCGTGGATGTGGCGCTGCACCTCCTCGGAGGCGCGAGACTTGCCGAAGAAGGTCATGAAGATGAGGCGGAAGGCGAACACGGCCGTGAGGAAGGCCGTGACGATGCCGACCGCCCAGACCACGTAGTACCCGCCGCTGAAGTCGCTGCCGAGGATCTCGTCCTTGGCCCAGAAGCCGGCGAACGGGAAGACGCCGATGAGGGCGATCGCCCCGATGAGCATCGTCCAGAACGTGATGGGGATCTTCTTGCGCAGCCCGCCCATGTTGCGCATGTCCTGCTCGCCGCCCATGGCGTGGATCACCGAGCCCGAGCACAGGAAGAGGAGGCCCTTGAAGAAGCCGTGCGCGAAGAGGTAGAAGATGCCGGCCGCCCACGCCCCGGCGCCGAGCGCCATGAACATGAAGCCCAGCGACGAGATGGTGGAGTACGCGATCACCTTCTTGATGTCGTTCTGGGTGATCGCGATGTACGCCGAGTAGATGGCCGTGAACGTGCCGATGATCATCACGATGAGCATCGCCGTGTGCGCCTGGACGAACAGCGGGTAGGAGCGCGCGACCATGTACACGCCGGCGTTGACCATGGTCGCGGCGTGGATGAGCGCGCTGACCGGCGTGGGGCCTTCCATGGCGTCCGGCAGCCACACGTGCAGCGGGAACTGGGCGCTCTTGCCGACGGCGCCGGTGAACAGCAGCAGGCAGATCCAGAGCAGCGTGCCCGAGCCGATCATCTCGGCCTTGTCGAAGACGCCGGTGAACTGCAGCGTGCCGGTGGTGACGAAGATCAGGAACATGCCGAGCGTGAAACCGAAGTCGCCGACGCGGTTGACGAGGAACGCTTTCTTGCCCGCCTGGCTGGCACTCTTCTTGCGGAACCAGAAGGAGATGAGCAAGTACGAGCAGAGGCCCACGCCCTCCCAGCCGAGGAAGAGGAGCAGGTAGTTGTTCGCGAGGATGAGCACGAACATCGCGAACATGAAGAGGTTGAGATAGGCGAAGAACCGGTAGTAGCCCGGGTCGTCCTTCATGTAGCCGATGGAGTAGTAGTGGACGAGCATGCCGATGATGCCGACGACCAGAAGCATGATGCCGGTGAGCGGGTCGACGAGGAAGCCCCACTCGACGGTGAAGCGGCCCGCGGCCACCCAGGAGAAGGCGTTCCACACAAAGGCCGTGTCCGGATGCCGAACGACCCACTCGAAGGCGTAGACCGAGAGCACGGCCGTAACCGTGACAAGCGCCACCGGAAGGATGTGCGACCTGGCGCGGAAGAGACGCTTACCGAGCAGCAGCGTGATGATGAAGCCGGCCAGCGGCAGCAGCACGATGAGTGCCACGGCGATCTTCATGTACTGGGTCCCCTCCACGCGCGCTCCTAGCCCTTGAGCTCGTCGTACTGGTCGGTCTGCACGGTGCGGCGATTGCGGTAGTTGGCGATCACGATGGCGAGCCCCACGGTGACCTCAGCGGCGGCCAGCGTGATAATGAACAGCGAGAACAACGTGCCGGCGCCGAGCGCCCCGGCGCGGAAGTTGGAGATTGCCACGAGCGCGATGTTGACGGCGTTCAGCATGAGCTCGAGGCACATCACGACGACGATGACGTTGCGGCGCACGAGCACCCCGAAAGCGCCGATGCAGAACAGCAGGACGGCCAACGTGAGCCACCAGTAAAGGGCGTTCACGACTTCTCCTCTTCCTTGCGCGCCAGCACGAGGGCGCCGATCATCGCGGCCACGAGCACCAGCGAGACCAGCTCGAACGGGAAGACGTAGCCTTTGAAGAGAAGCAGCGAGATGCCCTTGACGCTGGGGTTGAGCGCTTTGTCGCCGATCTGGCCGACGTCGGCGGTGACCACAACAACCGTGAGGACGGCGGCGGCGGCCACCGCCAGGGGCGCCGCAAGCACGGCCTGCCGGTTGAAGAACAGATCGTAGCCGCCGTCCTGCACCTCGGTGAGCATGATCGCGAAGATGATGACGATCGAGATGGCGCCCACGTACACGAGGATCTGCACGACGGCCACCAGGGGCGCGTTGAGCAGCGCGTAGGCGAAGGCCACGCCGAGGAAGCAGGCGACCATGGAGGCGGCGGAGTACATGACCTTCTTGAAGGCCACGACGCCGAGGCCGCAGATGAGGATCCAGGCGGCGAGGATGAAGAACAGCCAGGGATGGAAGTCGCCGCCCGGCATCAGGCGCCGTCATCCGGTTCGTCGAGCGCGATGGGATCGTCCTTGATGGGCGCCCACGTCCAGCCTTGGCCGAGCACGGCGTCGCGGACGTGCGGCACGAGGTCGGTCACGGTCTCGCGCAGCGGGTCGACGCGGCGCGGCTCGCGTACGTAGAGCGACTCGCGCGCCATGGTCGTGCGATTGTAGCCGGCGAGCTCGAAGAAGTCGCTCTGCTCGAGGGCGTCGTAGGGGCATACCTCCACGCACTCGCCGCAGAAGATGCAGCGACTCTCGTCGAGGTCGTAGCTCCCCAAGAGGCGCGGGTTGGTCTCGATGGAGCCGGTGGGGCAGGTTTCGGCGCACTTGCCGCACGAGACGCAGCCGACGAGCTGCAGCGGCAGGTTGTCGGCCGTGGAGACGATGGTGTCGTAGCCGCGGCCCATGTTGTCGTAGCAGCTCGCGCCCACTTCCATGCGGCAGACGCGCACGCAGCGGCCGCAGTTGATGCAGCGGTTGGGCTCGCGCATGATGAAATCGTGGCGGAAATCGGCGGGGTAGTCGTGGGCCTCGCCGCCGTGAAAACGGTTCTTGAAGACCTCGTACTCGATGCCGTAGCGCTGCAGGTCGCACTTGCCGTTCGCCGGGCAGTAGCAGTCGAGGCACAGCTCGGCGCCGCGCACAGCCTCTTCTTCGCTGAAGCCCAGCTCGATCTGCTTGAAGTTGGTGCGCCGGTCCTCGGGCGCGCGCTTGGGCATCTCGGCGGGCGGGCTGGGCCGCGTCACGTCGGTGGTCATGTCGATGAACACCGGCGGGATCTCGGCCATGCGCGCAATGCGCGGATCGAGGTCGGTCCGGGACGTGAGCGCGTTGAAGAACGGCTGCGCCTTGAGCTCGGCGAGCGACTGCCCGAGCGCGGCCATGTCGGCGCCGCGCAGGTAGGCGTCCATGCTCCAGGCGGCCTTCTTGCCCTGGGCGACCGCCTGAATCACGGTCTGCGCGCCGAGCACCGCGTCGCCGCCGGCGAACACCCGCGGGTCGGCGGTTTGGAAGGTCCAGTCGTCGACGGCGATGGTGCGCCACTTGGTGCGCTTGACGCCCTGCTCCTCGCTGGTGCCGTCGAGCTTGGGGTACTGGCCGATCGCCGCGATGATCTGGTCGCACTCGACGATGAACTCGCTGCCTTCGATGGGTACGGGGCGGCGACGGCCGGAGGCGTCCGGCTCGCCGAGCTCCATGCGCAACATCTCGATGCCGGTGACCTTGTTGCTCGCGTTCGTGACGACCTTGACGGGCGCGCACAACAGCTCCAGCTTGACGCCCTCTTCCTCGGCCTCGTCCACCTCGCTGTGGTGGGCGGGCATCTCCTTGCGCGAGCGCCGGTAGAGACAGGTGACCTCTTCGGCGCCCTTGCGCACGGAGGTGCGGCAGGCGTCCATGGCGGTGAAGCCGCCGCCGATGACCGTGACCTTGTTCCCGACGTGGACCTCGCCGTTCAGCTCGAGATCGCCGAGAAAGTCGACCGCGGTGACGACGCCGTCGGCGTCTTCGCCGGGGATGCCCATGTCGTTGGAGTTGAAGGCACCCAGGGCCAGGAACACCGTGTCGTAGCCCTCGTCGAACAGATCCTCGAGCTGGTAGTCGACGCCGAGGCGACTGCCGACCTGGATCTCGACGCCCATGCGCCACAGTACGTTGATCTCCTTGTCGAGGAGGTCGCGCGGCAGGCGGTAGCTGGGGATGCCGTAGCGCAGCATGCCGCCCGGCTTGGGCAGCGCCTCGAAAATCTTGACCGCGTGCCCCTCGAGCCGCGCGTAGAAAGCGGCGGCGAGGCCGGCGGGGCCGCCGCCGACGATCGCGATGCGCTTGCCGGAGTCGGGCTTGGGCTCGACCGGCAGCAGCAGCTCGCCGGTCTGCTCCTCGTCGATGGTCTGATCTGCCATGAATCGGTGAAGCTGGCAGATCGTGATCGGGTGCTCGACGAGCTGCCGCCGGCAAGGACCCTCGCAGGGCCGCGGGCAGACGCGTCCGAGCACGGCCGGGAAAGGCAGATCCTCGCGCAGCTTGCGCACGCCGTTCTTGTAGTCCTTGTGCGCGATGTAGTCGAGGAACTGCGGGATCTTGATGTGCGTGGGGCAGGCGTCGCGGCAGGGCGGCGTGCAGAAGGAGTTGTGGTCGCTGAGCAGCAGCTCGAGGTACAGGTGACGCATGGCGCGCACCTTGTCGGTGTTCGTGTGCACGACCATACCGTCGGAGACGGCCGCCGAACAGCTCGGCAGCATCTTGCGCGCGCCCTCCACCTCGACGATGCACATGCGGCAAGCGGCGGTGGCCGGCAGCCGCGGCTCGTAGCAGAGCGTCGGGATATGGATGCCCACGCGCTGCGCCGCCTCGAGGATGGTGTCGCCGCGCTCGCCGGCGACCTCCTGACCATCGATGGTCAGGAGCACCTGGTCTGGACGCGCCTGCGTGCGCGTGACGTCGTCGGCGGTGGTGGCCATCGTCCCCTTACGCTTTCTGACCGCTGGTCACGACGGCTTGCTCGATGCCCGAGCGCACCTTGACGGCGTCGAACTTGCACACCTGGCGGCAGGTGTCGCACTTGATGCACGCGCTCACGTCGATCACGTGGGGCTGCTTCCGCTCGCCGCTGATGCAGTCGGTGGGGCATTTCTTGGCGCACAGCAGGCAGCCGGTGCAGGCCTCAGCGTCGATGTAGTACGTGATCAGCGCCTTGCACCTGCCGGCGGGGCAGCGCTTCTCGCTGACGTGCGCCTCGTACTCCTCACGGAAGTACTTGAGGGTGGTGAGCACGGGGTTGGGCGCGGTGCCGCCGAGCGCGCACAGCGTACCGTCGATGATGTAGTGGCTGAGCTCTTCGAGGAGCTCGATGTCGCCGGCCTGGCCGTCGCCGGCGATGATGCGGTCGAGCGTCTCGAGCATGCGCTTGGTGCCGAGGCGGCAGGGCACGCACTTGCCGCAAGACTCCTTCTGCGTGAAGTCGAGGAAGAAGCGCGCCAGGTCGACCATGCAGGTCTCGTCGTCGACCACGACCATGCCGCCGGAACCGACGATGGCGCCGGTCGCAGCGAGGCTCTCGTAGTCGACCGGCGTGTCGAGAAGGCTCGCCGGGATACAACCCCCCGACGGACCGCCGAGCTGCACGGCCTTGAACTGCCGGCCGTTCTTGATGCCGCCGCCGACGTCGAAGATCAGGTGACGCAGGCTCGTGCCCATCGGCACTTCGACGAGCCCGCCGTTCACGACCTTCCCGGCCAGGCTGAAGGCCTTCGTGCCGCGGCAGTGCTCGACGCCCAGCGCCGCGTAGGCGTCGGCGCCGTGCATGATGATCCAGGGGATGTTGGCGAAGGTTTCGACGTTGTTGATGTTGGTGGGCTTGCCCCACAGTCCCGACACCGCGGGAAACGGCGGGCGCGTGCGCGGCATGCCGCGCTTGCCTTCGATGCTGGCGATGAGCGCGGTCTCCTCGCCGCAGACAAAGGCGCCGGCGCCAAGCTTGAGGTGCAGGTTGAGCTCCCAGCCGCTGCCGAAGGCGTCCTTGCCGAGATAGCCGCGCGCTTCGGCGTCGGCGACGGCCTTGGTGAGGCGCTTCACGGCCAGCGGGTACTCGGCGCGCACGTACACGTAGCCCTCGTGCGCGCCGATCGCGTAGCTGCCGATGATCATGCCTTCGATGACGGCGTGCGGGTCGCCCTCGAGGATCGAGCAGTCCATGAACGCCCCGGGATCGCCCTCGTCGGCGTTGCAGATGATGTACTTCTCGTCGCTGCGGCTCTGGCTCGCGAACTTCCACTTGACGCCCGTGGGAAAGCCGGCGCCGCCGCGGCCGCGGATGCCCGAGTCGGTGACGTGTTCCACGATCCACTCGGGCGTCTGCTCGGTGAGGGCCATGCGCGCGGCCTCGTAACCGCCGCGCGCCAGATACTCCTCGATGCTCTCGGGGTCGATGACGCCCACGTCACGCAGGGCGATGCGCGTCTGCTGCTTGTAGAAGCCGATCTCGTGCCAGTCGCGGATGCGCACGCCGGTCTGGGCGTCCCTGTAGAGGAACTTCTCGACGGGCGCGCCGCCCTTGAGGTGCTCCTCGACGACCCTGCCGACGTCGTCGGGGCGCAGGTGGCCGTAGAGGGTGTCGTCGCTGAGCACGACCACCGGGCTCATGGAGCACAGGCCGTGGCAGCCGATGATCGAGACTTCCACGCGGTCGCCGAGGCCGGCCGTCTGGACCTCCTCGACAAAGGCGTCGTGGACGGCCAGCGAGCCCGCAAACACGCAGGCGGTGCCTGCGCAGACGGTGACCCGGTAGCCGCCGCCGGGCCGCCGGGCGACGCGCACGTTGCGCGCGTCGGTCTCGTTTGTCGTCACGTCGCCTGTCATGCTGTCCTCGCTCACCCTTTCTCGGCGCCGATCTCATGCATGAGATCGCGGATGATCTTGCGCGTCTTGTCGGGGGTGAGGCCGCCGTAGGTCATGGCGCCGATGCGCATCACCGGAGCCTGAGAGCACGCCCCCATGCAGGCCACCGAGGACAGCGTGAACTTCATGTCGCTGGTGGTCTTGCCGTCGGGGACGCCGAGCTCTTCCTCCAGGGCTTCGGTAATCTGCACGGCTCCCGCCACGTGGCAGGCCGTGCCGTGGCATACGTCGATGATGTGCTCGCCCACCGGCGAGAGGCGGAACTGGTTGTAGAAGCTGGAGACGCCGTAGATCTGCGACAGCGATACGCCGGTCTGCAGCGAGATCTCCTGGATCGCGAGGCGCGGCAGATACCCGTACGCCTCCTGCGCGTTCTGCAGCATGGCGATGAGGCCGGTGCCGTGCTCGTAGTAGTCGTCGAGCACCGGCTGCAGCGGCTTGAGGTCGACGCCGGGCTGCGCGGCGAGGCGCGCCTCGGCGAGGCGCGCCGCGTTGGGCACGGGCAGCAAATACTTGCTCGTGTAGTTGACGCGGATGACCTGCACGGGGCAGTTGCTCTCGCAGAGCGTGCAGGAGCGGCAGCGCGGCTCGCCGCCGGCGGGGTCGACAACCACGCGAAAGAGGCCGCGGCTACGCTCGGGCAGCCGTTCGCGCTGCTCCGGGTACTGGACGGTGATCTTCCTCATCGGCAGATGCTTGAGGGTGGTGCGCATGGCCTTGAACATGCCGAGCATCAGGCGTTCACCACCGGAAGACGGTCACGCTGCCGGCGCAGGCGCCACTTGAGGATGGGGTCGAGCAGGACCACGAACGCGAAGAAAGCGACCCAGCTGAATACGGCCATGCCCAGCTTCCAGTGCGGGATCCACAGCATGACGGCCGCCGTGGCGAGGATGTTGAGCAGGCCCAGCGGGATGAGGATCTTCCAGGCGAATGCCATGAGCTGGTCGACCTGGAGGCGCGGCAGCGAGAGGCGGATCCAGACCAGCGCGAAGACGAGGATGTAGACCTTGATCAGGAACCAGATGATGCCGATCCACGAAACGCCCCAGAAGACGACGGCGCCGGCGAACGGCCCCTGCCAGCCGCCGAAGAACAGCGTGACGGCGATCATCGACATGATGGTGAGGCCGGCGTACTCGTTGAGGAAGAACATGCCGAAGCGCATCCCCGAGTACTCGGTGCCGTAGCCCGAGACCAGCTCGGACTCGGACTCGGGCAGGTCGAACGGGCCGCGGTTCAGCTCGGCGATGGAGGAGATGTAGAAGATGAGGAACGTGAAGGGCGCGTAGAACGCGATCCACTGGTAGCCGGCCTGGGCGGCGACGACGTCGCCGATGCGCAGCGAGCCCGCGATCATGGCGACGATGAGCAAGCCGAGGATCATGGGGATCTCGTAGGAGATCATCTGGGCGGCGGCGCGCAGCGCGCCGACCAGCGAGTACTTGTTGCGCGACGACCAGCCGCCGAGAAGGATGGCCATCGTCGTGAAGCCGGTGATGGCGACGATGAAGATGAGCCCGACGTCGAGGCCGGTGGCCGTCATGCCGCTGGTGTACGGGATCACGAGCTGCACGGCGACGGCGCCGATCATGACCATGATCGGCGCCAGAGTGAACAGCACGGGGTCGGCAAGGAGCGGACGAAAGTCCTCCTTGCCCATCATCTTGAAGGCGTCGGCGATGCTCTGCAGCACGCCGTGCGGCCCGGTGCGGTTGGGGCCGTGCCGATCCTGCATGAAAGCCAGAACGCGGCGCTCGAAGACGATGTTGACAAGCGCCGCCACGAACACCACCGCATAGGCGATGACGACAAAGACCACGGCGCGGAGGATGGCGAGGAAGGTGTCCACGCTAGCGGTCGATACCTCCGAGCACCAGGTCGATGCTGCCCGAGATGGCCACCGCGTCGGCGATCTTGTTGCCGCGTAGAAGCTTGGGGAAGAGCTGCAGGTTGCAGAAGCACGGGTCGCGAAACTTGAGCCGGTACGGGTACCGCGACCCGTCGCTGACGATGTACGTGCCGTACTCGCCGCGCGGGTTCTCCTGGCCGGTGTAGCACTCGCCCGGCGGCGGCGTGATGACGTAGGGGGCGCGCAGAGAGCCGAGCTGCACAGGGCCTTTGGGCAGCATGTCGAGCGCCTGCTCGACGATCTTGACCGACTCGCGCATCTCGTCCATGCGCACCTGATAGCGGTCGAAGACGTCGCCGTGGCTCTCGGTGCACACCTTGAAGTCGAGCTCGGGGTACACGGAGTACGGGCGCGTGCGCCGCAGGTCGTGAGCGACGCCCGAGGCGCGCGCGCACGGACCGGTGATGCCGTAGTCGATCACGTCCTGCTGGGTGATGACGCCCTTGCCGACGCAGCGCTGCAGGAAGATGGCGTTGTCCTGCACCAGCGACTCGTACTCGTCGATGAGCTTGGGCAGCCGCTTCATGAGGTCGCGGCATTTCTCGACCCAGCCGTCGGGCAGGTCGTAGCGCAGCCCGCCGAAGCGGAAGTAGTTGAACATCATGCGCGCGCCGCTGACCTCCTCGAGGAGGTCGAGGATGTATTCGCGGTCGCGGAACATGTAGAAGACCATGGCGGTGCCGAGCGGCGCCAGGTCGGCGGTGAAGGTGCCGACCGCGACCTGGTGGCTGGCGATCCGGTTGAGCTCGGCCATGATGACGCGGATGACCTCCGCGCGCCGCGGCGGCCGGATCCCGGCGAGCTTCTCGACGGTCATCACGTAGCCCCACTCGCAGTTCATGCCGGCCACGTACTCGGTGCGGTCGACGATGGGGATGTACTGATAGTACGTGCGCTTCTCGGCGAGCTTCTCTTTGCAGCGATGCAGGTAGCCAATGACGGGGATGACGTCTTTGACGAGCTCGCCGTCGAGCGTGACGACGAGCCGCAGCACGCCGTGCGTGCTGGGGTGCTGCGGCCCCATGTTGACCACCACTTCGTTGAAGGCGAGGCCCTCGACGTTGGAGCCCTCGCCGCGGGCCGTCGACTCCTCGATGCGGCGCAGCGCGAGCTTGACGGCCTCGTCGGGTTCGGGCGTGGCGAACTGGTCAAGCATGCGGGTGGTTTTCCACGAGGTCGACGTAGTCTTTGCGCAGCGGATGCCCGACGAAGTCGTCCTTGAGCAGAATGCGGCGCAGGTCGGGATGCCCGAGATACCTGATCCCGACCATGTCCCACGACTCACGCTCGTGCCAGTCGGCGGCCGGCCACACGTCGCAGACGGTGTCGATCTCGGCCCTGGACTTGGGCACCTCGACGTGAAGCTCCAGGTACGTGTTGGTCTTCCAGGAGTACACGTGGTACACGCTCTCCAGGTGCCTGAGCCTGTCGACGCCGGCGACGAAATTGAGCGTCTCGTAGCCGATCTCGGGGTGCGCTTTGAGGCGCCGGGCCACGTCCTTGAGGGCGGCGCGGTCGCAGCGCGCCACGACCGTATCGGGCTCCTGCACGCGCACGTCCGTGAGCGCGGCGGCGAAGTCGGCGACGAGGCGCGCGGCGATGGCGTCCATGTCCATGGGGTTGGTGCCGATCTCGAGGCCCACGGTCAGGCCTCCCCGGCGGCGGCCGGCGGCGGCGTCAGGGCGGCCGGCCTTGGGGTCTCGGCGACGAACTTGTGCTGCTGGATCTTGACCTGCAGCTCCAGCAGCCCCTGGAACAGCGCCTCGGGGCGCGGCGGGCAGCCCGGGATGTAGACGTCGACGGGCACGATCTTGTCGACCCCGTTGACCACGTTGTAGCCGTCATAGAAAGGCCCGCCGCTGGTGGCGCAGGCGCCCATGCTGATGACCCACTTGGGCTCCGACATCTGGTCGTAGAGACGCTTGAGGACAGGCGCCATCTTCTCGTTGACGGTGCCGGCGACGATCATGAGGTCGCACTGGCGCGGCGTGGGCCGGAAGACCTCCATGCCGTACCGCGCGACATCGAAGCGCGCGAAACCGGAGCTCAGCATCTCGATGGCGCAGCAGGCGAGCCCGTAGGTGAACGGGAAGACAGAGTGCGAGCGCGCCCAGCTGAAGATGAAGTCGGCGGTCGTGGTGATGACGTTGGGCTCCTGGAAGTGCTCCAGCTTGGGGTAGCGCATCAGGCCCATTCGAGGGCCCCCTTGCGCCAGGCGTACAGAAGACCGAAGCCCAGCACGGCGATGAAGAGGAGCATCTCGACGAACCCGGCCGTGCCCAAGGTGCGGAACACGAGCGTCCAGGGGAACAGGAACACGGCCTCCACGTCGAAGACCAGGAACAGCAACCCGAACACGTAGTACCGCACCGCGAAGGGCGCCCACGGGTTGCCCACGGGAGGGATGCCGCACTCGTAGGGCGCCAGTTTCTCCGCCGTGAGGTGGCTCGGATTGATGAGCTTGGAGAAGAGCAGGATGAGCACGACAAGCGCACCGCCGGCGGCGATGAAGAACCACACGTAGAGCCAGTTGGTGAGGTATTCGCTCGTCATACGAAAGTCGGAGACCCGCTGCCGGGCACACGGGACCGGGGCGAGTCGTTGGGGCGGAATATACCAAACGCCGCGCGCGCTGCGCAACTGGTCGGGGAACCTCCGGGGGTATTCCCGGCTTGTCGAATGATTGCAGGTATTTCCTTTGGGCGGCCGGCGGTTCCACAAGCCCTCGGAGGCGATTCTGGTGGCGCGCGCAAGGCGAATTGACCAGCGTGGCGGGCCACCCTAAGATGAATGGGATAGATACCCCCCTTCCCAAGGGACTCCGCCCGTGAGCGTCGGCCCGCTGGAAATCGTCATCGTGCTCGTCCTTGCGCTGCTGGTCTTCGGACCGAAACGGCTGCCGCAGGCAGGCCGAAGCTTGGGCCAGGCGATGCGCGAGTTTCGCAAGGCAACCCAGGCGGCGCGCACGGACCTGGGCCTTGACGAAGTTGCCGAGGGCGTCAAGGACCTCAAGTCATCCCTGAGCATCGACCTCAACTCCGCGACCGCCCCCGCCCCGCGCAGCGACGCCGTGGCGGCGGCGGCCGTCTTGGCGCCGCCGGCCGACAAGCCTGTGCCCGTGGCGGCCGCGGGCAGCGACACCATGCCGCTGGACGCGGTTGTGGCCGAAGCGGCCGCCGAACCCGCGATCGACGGGCCGGCGCCGGCCGGCGCCGCCGACGCCACGCCGGCCACCGCAGCCGCCACGTCGACCGGCGCCTCTGCCGGTCGCGACGACGCCTGAGCCGCGATGCCCGTCGACGTCGATGAGCGGCTCACTCTCTTCGAGCACCTCGACGAGCTGCGCCGGCGGCTCATGTGGGCGGGCCTCGCCCTCGCGATCGGCGTGGTCGTAGCGGCGGTGTTCAACAGCATCGTCTTCAAGTTGCTGCTCTGGCCGCTGAGGCAGGTCCCCAACCTGCCTGCCAACTCCTACCAGATCACCACGTTCAGTCCGGCGGAGCCGTTTATGGTGAGCCTCAAGGTCTGGGTCGTCGTCGGCATCCTGCTCGCCTCGCCGTTCCTCATCTGGCAGTTCTGGGCCTACGTCGGACCAGCGTTCACGAGCACCGAGAAACGCTACTTCTACCCGGTTGTCATCTCCACGACCTTCTTGTTCCTGTTCGGCGTGGCGTTCAGCTATCTCATCGTACTGCCCGCAGGCTTGCGTTGGCTTCTCAGCTTCGGGTCCGGCAATTTCAACGTGCAGAACCGGGCCAGCGACTACTTCACATTTGTCGTGCTGTTCATCCTCGCCTTCGGTGCAGTCTTCGAGATGCCGGTGGTCCTGGTCTTGCTCGCCAAGGTCGGGGTCATCGACGACAAGTTCTTGCGCAAGAACAGGCGCTATGCCATCGTCATCTGCGCCATCGTGGCGGCGGTGATCACGCCCAGCCAGGACGCTTTTTCGATGCTGGCGATGTTCATCCCGCTCGTCGCCCTGTACGAAGTCTCGATACCGCTGGCCCGCATGGTGAAGCCCAAGTCGCAGGCGACTGCGGATCCCGTAGCGGCCCACGACGACGACCCCGACGACCTGAGCCGCGCTCCTGCGTGAACGCGGCCGGCGGCTCGTGCGTCACCCTTCGAGTACAATGGTGAGCCATGGCTGACTACACGCGCTACCGCACATCCCCCGACGACATGCCCCGGCGTGGCCGCAGGCAACGCCGGATTGCGGGCGCCGGCAAGAAGCGCAAGCTCCTCTGGCTGAAGATCACGGGCACCGTCGTGCTGCTGCTCATGATCGTCGCGCTCGGCGTGACCGCCGGCGCCATCTTCGCGCTCTCGCGCAACCTTCCCACGCTGGCCGAGCTCGAGAAGCGGACCAACCCCGTCAATACCACGATCTACGATCGCCACGGCCAGCTCATCGCCGAGCTCCACGGCGCCGAGAACCGCGTGCTCGTGCCGAGCAGCAAGATCCCCGACGTCATGAAGCAGGCCACCGTGGCCGTGGAGGACGAGCGTTTCTACTCGCACCACGGCATCGACTTCCGCAGCCTGCTCCGCGCCGTCGTCGAGAACTTCCGTGCCGGCGGCGTCGTGCAGGGCGGCTCCACCATCACCGAGCAGTACGTGAAGAACGCGTACGTCGGCAACGAGCGCACCTACACGCGCAAGATCCGTGAAGCGGTGCTCGCCTGGCAGCTCGAGGACCAGTGGTCCAAGGACAGGATCCTCACGGCCTACCTCAACACCATCTACTACGGCGCCGGCGCCTACGGCGTCGAGGCGGCGGCGCTCACGTATTTCCACGAGCACGCCTCCCACCTGAACCTCCAGCAAGCCGCACTGCTCGCGGCCCTGCCCAAGTTCCCCACCGAGTATTCGCCCACCACCGACCCCAAGCTCGCCAAGGAGCGTCGCAACCTCGTGCTCCAGGTCATGGCCGATCAGGGCTACATCACGCAGCAACGTGCAGTCAGCGTGAGCAAGAAGAAGATCGGCGTCTATCCGCACCCGCCGTCGATGAACAACGATATGGCCAACTACTTCACCGACTACGTCACCCGGGTGCTCACCAAGCGCTACGGCTCGCGTCAGGTCTTCGAGGGCGGCCTCAAGGTGTACACGAGCATCGACATGACGTGGCAGCGTGAGGCCATCGACGTGATCAAGAGCACGACGGGGCCGCTGAACTTCGGCTTCAAGCCTTCAGCGGCCCTCGTGGCCATCGATCCCCGCAACGGCTACATCCGCACCATGGTCGGCGGCCTGGACTACAAGAAGCAGAAGTTCAACTTGGCCTGGCAGGCCCGGCGTCAGCCGGGCTCGTCCATGAAGCCCTTCGTGCTCACCACGGCGGTGATGCAGGGCATGAACCCCGACACCACCTACTATTCGTCGCAGAGCCCCATCGTGATCCCCATGGGGGCCTACGCCCCGCCGTGGGTCGTCAACGGCGACGGCCCCGGTGGGCCCGAGAGCGTCTCGTCCGCCACCACCATCTCCGACAACGTCGTCTTCGCGCAGCTGAGCGTGGACGTCGGCCCCGAGAACACCGTGACGACGGCGCGCAAGATGGGCATCACGAGCCCGCTCGACGCGGTGCCCTCCATCACCTTGGGCACCTCGGGCGTGACGCCGCTCGAGATGGCCGACGGCTATGCCACTCTGGCGAGCGGCGGCATCCATCACCCACCACAGGCGATCGTCAGGGTCGAGCTGCCCAACGGACGCGTCGACTGGAAGCCCAAAACCGGCGGTCACAGGGCCATCCCCGCCGGGGTCGCCAGCGTCGTCACGCAGTGTCTGGAGCGTGTGGCCACGAGCGGCACCGGGGCGCCGTCCGGCTCCTATTTCCCCTACACCCGCGCCGGCAAGACCGGCACCACCGAGAACGGCTGGGACGTGTGGTACGTCGGCTACACCCCGCAGCTCGCGGCCTCCGTGTGGATGGGCGACGCCGTCAAGAACTCGCCCATGAGCGGCGCCTACGGCGGCACGTACTGCGCGCCGATGTGGGCCAAGTTCTTCGCGGCTGCGCTCAAGGACCAGCCGCATCCCGGCTTCACGTTCGTCCCCTGGACGTTCAGTGCGTGGCACGGCAAGATGCAAGGCATGTCGCCGTCGGCGTCGCCCTCGGCTTCCGGCAGCGCGTCTCCGTCGCCGGGGCCGACGCAGACGATCAAGCCGACGGTGACGCCGAAGCCCACGCCGACGGCGCCGCAGCCTACGCCCACGGCGCCGCAGCCTACGCCCACGGCGCCGCAGCCGACCCCCACGGCGCCGCAGCCTACGCCCACGGCGTCGCAGCGGATCGGCCAGATGACGGCGGTCGCGACGGCTGCGCGGCCTGCCGCGGGCGACGGCTCGCAGGGCCTGGCCGGCGAGGCCGTCAGCTGGCTCGCCGGTCTCTTCGGCTTCTAGCCAGCAGCCTGCAGAAGCCCCGCGCTCACCAGCTCTCGTAGCGCTCGGAGCCCTTGCGGTACTCCTTGACCTCCTGCCCCATGCCTTCGGCGATGGTCAGGATCCGGCACGTCATCTCAAAGACGCTGGTGAGCTGATAGGCCTCTTCCAGCAGGTGGCCGATGGCAAAGGGTCCGTGGCCGCGCAGCATGACGAGGTCGTACTCCTTGAGCCACGTCGAAAGCAGCCCGGCCACCTCGACAGACCCGGCCGTGAGCTCGGCCGACACGACGGGCACCTTGTGCAACAGGTAGGAACCCTCGCTGTCGACGGGCACGATCTCGTCGCAGACCAGCGAGCGCGCGATGGCATACGGCGGATGCACGTGCACGATGGCCTGCGCCGACGTGCCCAGGTAGATGGCGCGGTGCACACCGATCTCGGTGGAGGCCAGCATCACGTTGGCGTCGTTCTCCTCGAGGCCCGTCTCGATGATGTCGCGCTCCTCGAGCCGCGCGAGCATGGAGCCGCGGCGCGTGATGAGGATGCGGTCGCCCTGGCGCACGCTCAGATTGCCGCCGTGCGAGCTGATGGCCCCTGCGAGGAAGAGGTCGCGGCCGATGCTGTGGAACTGCTCGAGGACGGCGGAGTCGCTCACGAGGCCGCTTCGATCTCTGCCGCCAGCTCGCCCAGACCGAGCCGCTCGACCTTGGCCGGCGAAGGCCGCCCCTCCCCGTCCCAGCCGCGAGAGATGTAGTACTCGTCGAGCATCGGCGGCAGATCGACAACGTGGCCGGCGGACGGCCCGGACGGCACGGGCTCGTGCAGCAGACGGGCGGGCAGCGTGTCGTCGGCGCGCGTGAACCCCGCGGCGAGGTTGAAGAGCCGCTCGGCGTTCCAGATACGCTCGCCGAGCAGCAGCAGCTCCTGCGGCTCGATGGTCTCGCCCCACACGGCGCTGAGAAGGCGTGCGTAGTAGTCCTCCTTCATGGCGAACGAGGTGAACTTGCACACGCTCAGGGAGTCGAGCACGGCGTTGAGGTTCTGCATGTTGATGAGCAGACCCGACTTGCCGAGGGTCGCGAAACGGTCGACCATCTTGGGCACTCCGAGGATCTCGGGGTTCAGCATGTTGGCGCGCAGATGGCAGCCGCCGCGGTTGCTCGTGGCGAAGGCGAGGCCCTGGGCCTTCATGCCGCGCGGGTCGTAGGCGGGCATCTCCATGCGCTTCACGCTCATCGAGAGCTCCGGGCGGCCGTGCGCAGCCGCGAAGCGCGCGGAGCCCTGGCCGAGCTCGACGCCGAGGCCCTCGCCGACCGCCGTTGCCTCCGCGAGGGCCACGACGGCCGCGGCATCCCCGAAGCGCGGGCCGCCGGGCAACAAGCCCTCCTCCGTGAGCTCCATCGCGCAGGCGATCGTGGAGCCCATGGTGATGGTGTCCATGCCGGCCCGATTGCAGGCGTAGCTGGCCTGCACGATGGCGGTGAGGTCGCCGACGCCGCAGTCACCGCCGAGTGCCCAGATGCTCTCGTACTCGGGGCCTTCGCCGCTCTGGCCGCCGGCCGTGGTGCGTCGCGCGCAGCCGATGACGCACCCGCGGCAGGCGGCGCGTTTCTGCACGTGGTCGCGCTTGAGCATCTCGCCGGAGATCTGGCCGGCCTGCTCGAACTGGCTCTCGCGAAAGTTGCGCGTGGGGAAGGCTCCGGCCTGATTGAGCACGTTGACCAGCACCGACGTGCCGAACTCGGGCAGCGCCTGGGAGGTGATGGGGTTGGCTTTGAGGAGCTTCTCGGCCTCGTACACGATGAACTCCAGGCGCTGCGGGTCGGCAACGGCCGGGCGCCGGGCGCCGTGCCCGGCGACGACGACGGCCTTGAGCTTCTTGGCGCCCATCACCGCGCCCAGGCCCCCGCGGCCGATGGAGCGCCCGCGGTTGTTCACGATGGACGCGAAGAGCACGCCGCGCTCACCGGCAGGGCCGATGACGGCGGCCTCGCAGCGCGGATGCAGCTCGCGAAGCCGCGCCAGCGAAGCCGGCACATCGAGGCCCCACACGCCGGCGGCATCATGCCACTCCACGCCGTCGGCGTCGACAGACACGTAGCCGGGATCGCGCAGGGCGCCGGAGACGACCAGATAGTCCCAGCCGATGCGACGAAAAGCGTTGCCCCAGTTGCCCCCGGAGTTGCCGTCGAACACGGTGCCGGTCAGCGGCGAGCGGCTGGTGACGCTGTAGCGGCCGCTCGCCGGGGCGCCGGTGCCCGTGAGGGGGCCCGGTGCGAAGATGAGCAGGTTCTCGGCGGCGAGCGGCTCGACTTCGTACAGCCGCTCGCGAAGCGCGAGATACGCGCCCAAGCCGCGGCCGCCGAGAAAGGCGCGCGCGACCTCACCGGAAAGGTGCTCGTCGCGGGCGCTGCGGGCGCACAGGTCGAGGCGCAGGCCGCGCAGCGGACGGAGGGCTGAAGCGGAGGCAGTCACGCAATGATTATAGTCGCGCGCCGGGGTTGCCGCTCCCGCGGGCGGCCGCGGTCAGCGCGTGCTCGATGAGGTCTGCGCCGTAGCAGAAGAGCGGGCCGACGAGGGTCATGCCGAGCTCCTCGAGAACGCGCAGACAGGCACGGTTCCGCGGCTCGGCGACCGCGACCATGCGCTCCAGGCGGAGGTCGTCGAAGCCGCAGACGAGGATGGGGTACAGGTCCGCGCCGTCGTCCGGGGTGAAAGGCCGCAGTGCGAGCCTCGCGGTGGAGAGCGGGAGGCCCATGGCGTGACCAGAGAGGGGCTGCGGCCCGGACGGGCGGCGTTGGCGCCGCCCGTCCGGGCCGCAGGGCTCTCCCCTACAGCGCCGTGCGCCGGTCGACGACGCGCACGGCCTTGCCTTCCGAGCGCTGGATCGTCTTGGGCTCCTTGAGCTTCACCGCGGCCTGAATGTTGAGCACGTTGTAGATCTGCGCCTGCACCCTGCGCTGAAAACGCTCCAGGTCGCCCATGGTCTCCGCGAAGATGTCCTCGCCCACCTCCACCCATACCTCGATGACGTCGAGATAGCCCTTGCGGTCCACGACGATCTGATAGTGCGGCTCGATCTCGGGGATGCTCATCAGCACCTCTTCGATCTGGCTGGGGAACACATTGACGCCGCGGATGATCAGCATGTCGTCGCTGCGCCCGATGGGCTTGCTCATGCGCGCGGACGTGCGGCCGCAGGCGCACGGCTCGGAGGTGAGGCTGCAGAGGTCGCGCGTCCGATAGCGGATCAGCGGCTGCGCCTCGCGCGACAGCGTCGTGAACACCAGCTCTCCGATCTCTCCCTCGGGCAGCGGACGCAGCGTCTCCGGATCGATGATCTCGGCCAGGTAGTGGTCTTCGTTGATGTGCATCCCCTTCTTGCAGAGACACTCGAACGCGACCCCGGGGCCGCCCATCTCGGAGAGCCCGTAGATGTCGAGAGCGTCGATGCCGAGACCTGCCTCGATCTGCAAGCGGAGCTCGTTGGTCCAGGGCTCGGCGCCGTGAAAGCCGACGCGGATGGGCAGATCTTCGGGGCGCAGCCCGCGATCGCGGGCGGCGTCGCCGAGGTACATCGCGTACGAGGGCGTGCAGCTGAGCGCCGTCGCCCCGAAATCGCGCATGATCTTGAGCTGGCGCTCGGTGTTGCCGCCCGAGATGGGCACGACGGTGCACCCCAGGCGCTCGGCGCCGAAGTGCAGGCCGAGCCCGCCGGTAAAGAGCCCGTAGCCGTAGGCGTTCTGCAGCAGGTCGCCGGGCTTGACGCCGCCGGCGGCCAGCGTGCGCGCGATGAGATCGCCCCAGGTGTCGAGGTCGGCGCGCGTGTACCCGACGGTGGTCGGGTTGCCGGTCGTGCCCGAGCTGGCGTGAACGCGCACGATCTGGTCGCGGGGCCGCGCGAACATCCCGAACGGGTAGTGGTCGCGGAGGTCGATCTTGGTGGTGAACGGCAGGCCGGCGACGTCGCCGTGGCAGCCCACGTCGCCGGGCTTCAGCCCTGCTTCATCCAGTCTCTTGCGGCAGAAGGGTACGTTGGCATAGGCGTTCTCAAGCATCGCCCGCAGGCGCTCGATCTGCAGCTCGCCGAGCTGGGCAGTCGGCAGCGACTCGGCGGCGGGCTCCCAGAGGAGGCCGCCGACGTTGTCTGCTGCCAGGTGATCTGAGGACAACGCGGTCACAGGGCTCGCACCTCCTCGTCGCTGAGCAGCGTGACCTTGCCCGCGAGCAGTTCGACGGCGCGATCGATGTCGCGCACCGCGAAGCAGATGTTCTGGAACGAGATGCTGTACAGGTAGTCGATGGACGCTCCGGCGGTGGCCACCTCGTCAAGCACGCGGGCGAGGCCGCCGGGCTCATCGGGGACCTTCACGCAGATCACCTGCGAGAAGTGCGTCGTGAAGCCGGCTTCGTGAAGCAGCGTGCGCGCTCTGTCAGGGTCGGTGACGATGAGCCTGACGATGCCATACTCGGCGGCCTCTGTGGTGGAGAAGCCACGGATGTTGATGCCTGCGGAGCCGAGCAGGTCGGCGACCTCCGCAAGGCGTCCGCTGCGATTCTCGAGAAACACGGTGAGCTGCGTGACCTTCACGGCCCGACCTCCTCGTTGCTGACGGCGCCGCGCCCGAGGGCGAAGGCCCGCTCGTTGACTTCCAGGATCTTCGCCGGCACGGCGGCCGCCAGGCCGCGCTGCCACGACGCGGCGGCGAACGGCAGTACCACGCTGGCTGCGCCGAGCAGCGCGACGTTGACCGCGCGCAGGGTGCCGGCCTCACGGGCCAGCGCCTCGGCGTCGACAGCAATGAGCCTCGCGCCTCGGGCGGCGGCCGCGCCGGGCAGGTCGTCGGGGTACTCCTCTTCGCGACGCAACACGCTCCCGGGGACGATGCGCGTGGTGGTGGCGCAGACCAGCGTGCCCTGGGGCGCCAGCAGGCCGAGGCCGCGATGCCCCTCCAGGAGCTCCGTCGCGATCACCACATCGGCGTAGCGCGCCACGGGCGACCACACGTGCTCGCCGAAGCGCACGGTGCTCAGCACGCTGCCTCCGCGCTGCGCCATGCCCTTGACCTCGCTCGCTTTGACGTCCAAGCCTTCGGCGAAAGCGGTCTCTGCGAGGATCGCCGCCGCCAGCAGGATGCCCTGGCCGCCGACGCCGACGAGGGAGACGGTCGTGGTGACGCTCACGGGGCGCCCTCACCCGCGGTGCCGGCGCCCGTGGCGCCGGCGAAGCTCAGGGCGCCCCGCCGGCAAACCTCGGTGCAGAGGCCGCAGCCGGTGCAGCTTCCGGCGATCGACACGGAGTCCTCGCCGCGGGCCAGCGCCGGACAGCCCACGTCGAGACAGAGGCCGCAGAGGTTGCAGCGCTCGTCGTCGATGACGATCTCGCCGGCCTTCTCGGGCACCATCAGCACGCACGGGGCGAGGGCGACAACGACGCCCAGCCCGGGCGCATCGACCTCGGCCTTGACGGCCGCCTCGAGAACACCGTAGTCGCTCGCGTCGACGGTGTGGCAGCGCACGCCGATGCCCTCGCAAAGCTTCTGAATATCGACCGCCGGGCCCCGGCTGCCGTCCGCCCGCAGACCCGTGCCCGGATGGCCCTGATGCCCGGTCATGGCGGTGGTGCGGTTGTCCAGCACGATCACAAGCCCGTCGGCCGCGTTGTAGTGGGCGTCGATGAGAGGCGTGACGCCAGAATGGAAGAACGTGGAATCGCCGATCACCGCGGCGGCGGCCTTGCGCCCTAGAGCCTGGTTGAAGCCGGCCATCATGCCGATGCTGGCGCCCATGCACAGGCAGCTATCGAGGGCGAGCAGGGGCGGCAGCGCGCCCAGGGTGTAGCAGCCGATGTCGCCCATGGGCGCGAGCCTGTGCGTCCGCAGGGCAGTGAAGACCGCGCGGTGCGTGCAGCCCGGGCAGAGCACGGGCGGGCGCACCGGCAGACCGGGGGCGGGCGGCGGATCGGCAAGGCGGGGCACCGGTGGGAAGACCGGGCGCCGGCGCCGCGGCGGCCGCCGTGAGAGAAACGGCTCGAGGGCGCGGAACACGATGTCCTGGTCGAGCTCGCCGTCCGCGGGGATCGCCTCTTTGCCCACCACCGGCAGGCCGAGGGCGCGAACCTGCTCTTCGATGAACGGGTCGAGCTCCTCGACCACGGCGACGCGCGACACCTGCCGAAACAGACGCGCGACCTTTCGATAGGGCAGCGGGTGCGACATGCCCAGCTTGAGGAACCACGCCTTGGGAAAAGCCTCACGCGCGTACGCATAAGCGACGCCCGCGGCGATGATGCCGACGTCGGCGGTGCCGGCCTCGAGCACGTTGAGCGGCGACTCCTCGGCGCGGGCGCGCAACTTCTGGAGCCGTTCGAGCACGAGCCGGTTACGCATGCGCGCGTAGTGCGGCACCATCACGTACTTGCCGATGTCGCGCGCGTAGTCGCGCGGCCCAAGCACCACCGGCACGCGCGGGATGACCTGCCCGCGACCGTGCGAGAGCCGCGTCGTGGAACGCAGCAGCACCGGAGTATCGAATTCCTCCGACAGGGCGAAGGCCTCGGCGACGAAGTCGTAGGCCTCCTGGCTGTCGGACGGCTCGAGCATGGGCACCTTGGCGAACTTGGCGTAGGCGCGGCTGTCCTGCTCGTTCTGCGAGGAGTGCATGCCGGGGTCGTCGGCGCTCACGATGACCAGCCCAGCGTTGACGCCGGTGAGCGAGAGGGTCATGAACGGATCGGCGGCCACGTTGAGGCCCACGTGCTTCATGGTCACGATGCTGCGCACGCCGGCGAGCGAAGCCCCCACGGCGGTCTCGAGAGCCACCTTCTCGTTGACGCACCACTCGGCGTGGATGCCGTCGAGGCGAGCGGCCGTCTGGAGGATCTCCGTGGAGGGCGTGCCCGGATAGCCGCAGGCAAAGGCCGCCCCTGCGCGCACGGCGCCGTGAGCAATGGCTTCGTTTCCAGAGAAGAAGAGAGTCCGTTCCACGGGGCACCGATTATAGCCTGCGCCGCGGGCCGCGCCAGCGAAGCCACAACTCAAACCCTTGACTTGACCTTGAAGGATTCGCGCGAATCAGCGAGAATACTCGCGGCATGCAGCGCGCACCACATCCGCCACGCATGACTCGGACGGCGCCACGGTGAGCCGTCCGCCTCGCAGACGCCGGAGCCCGGCACTTCTGCGAGGCCGCTTCCGCACCCTCTTCTTCGCCCTCCTCACCGTCGCCGCGCTGGCACTCGGCCACTGGGAGGCTGCCGTGCCTGCGCTCCTGGGCGTGGCACTCGGCACCTACTCCGTACAAGTGGCGAGAACCCGCGACGAGGATCTGGCCCACACGTTCGCCGTCCTCGACTGGCTGCTGCTTGGCTGCACCCTCGTGTTCTCCGGCGGTGCCGAGAGCTGGCTTCTGGCCGCCGTGCCGCTGCTCGCCATGGGCCAGCTGGCCGGCGCGCCACGCAAGGAGTGGCCGTATCTTGTGGCCCCCACCCTTGTTCTGCTCATCGTCCTCGCGATCGCCGATCCATCGCTCGGCGGCAGCCGCGCCGGCGGGGTCGCCAAGATCGTCGTGCTCGCCGTCGGCGGCTGGGTCGCGGCGACCCGCCTGAAGAGAGCGCCGGCGCGCCGGCGGCGGCCGGCCCTGGTCGACGAGACCAGCGGCTTCTACACCGGCGAGCGTCTAGAGGAGCTGCTCGGCGCAGGCATGGACGCGGCGCTCGCCGACCATCGGCCGCTGAGCGTCGTGTACTTGCGCCTGGAGCACTTCCAGGACAGCCGCGACTTCCTAGGGCCGGAGCGCAGCGAGCAGCTCGTGCGTGGCGTCGCACGGCGCATCGAGCGCCGCATGGCGATCGACGACCGGGCCTTTCGTGTGCAGGCCGACTCGTTCGTGCTGGTGCTGTCCGGCCGCACTCTGCCCGAGGCTCGTGGGCTCGCCGCCGAGGTCGCCCACGACGTGAGCTCCAATCTGATCGCCGGGCGCCGGCAGACGCTGGCCGCCGGCGCCTCGTCGTTTCCCACCATCCGCCGCATCCCGGATCTCCTGGCGGCGGCGCGGCACGAAGCCCTGTCTCCCGACGAGAGCCGAGAGGCTGCTCCGGGGGCGGTCACGCTGGCGGCCGCGCAGTGACACGGCGGCCCTCGCAGGGGCCGCATCTTGCTACCTACCACCCGCCTCGCTAGTCTTCGTGTGTGGAGATCGACATCGCCAACGAGCAGGTCCCCGAAGGGGTCGCCGTGCGCGTGCGGGTGCGGCTGTCGGGGCGCGAGAGCAGCCGGCTCTTTCTCAGCGGCGACACGCTGATCCAGCTCCCGTTCGCCGGTGCGCTCACCGCCTTTGAGGGTTCGCCGATCCTACGCACGAGCATCTTCCTCAGCGAGCTGGTCGGCTTGGCCGACGGCCTCTCGCGGGTGTTTGAGGGCGCCGCGGCGGCCGACGCCTTCGCGCTCGCCGTCCGCAGCCAGCTCGACGCAGCCTTGGAGGCACTGTGAGCGACCACGCCGACTCCCTCATCGCCAGACTGGCGCCCTACCGTAAGACGCCGGGCATCGTCGCCGCCCTGCTCATCTCGCACGACGGCTTCGTGGTGGCCGCCGACGCTCAGCCGGGCTTCGCCGCGGACGCCGTCGCCGCCCAGGTGGCCGGCGCCATCGACATGGGCGCCCGCCTGGCCGGTGAGCTCGGCCAGTCGACGGCGAAGTACATCTCCCTCGAGTTCGACACCCTCAACGTGGTGCTGGCACCCTTCGGGGACGAGCTCCTGCTCGCGCTCGTCGGCGAGCCCAGCGCCCTGACCTGTGAGTACCGGCTGAGCACGACCGGCGCCTGACCGCGCCGGCCGGACCTACGACAGAAGGGATCTCTCATGGAAGATGCGGTCGAACAACTGGAGAAGCTGGCGCGGAACGTCGGCGAGTGCACCCGCTGCGAGGAGCTCGTCGCCTGCCGTCTCCGCGCCGTCCCCGGGGACGGCCACCCGCACTGCGCGGTGATGGTCGTCTCCCTCAGCCCCGATCTCGCGGACGAAGCAGGTGGGCGCCCCGCGGGCTCCACCCTCGTCGACGGCTTGGCCGAGTTCATGCCGGCCCTCGCCACGAGCGCCGACAAGGTCTACGTCACGACGCTCATGAAGTGCGTACCGCGCACCGCCTGCGCCCTGCGCGCGCCTCAGAAGACAGAGCAGGATAGCTGCTACCCGTTCCTGTCCAAGGAGCTCACCATCACGACGCCACACTACGTGCTTCCCCTGGGCGAGGAGACGACGCGCTACCTGCTCGGCAGGCTCTTCAAGGATCTGCCGTACAAGAAGGGCGACTCCCTCGAGCTGCGGCTTTTCGACAACCCCGCCTTCAAGATCGTCCCGGTGGCCACGCCTGAAGAGTTGCGCGCGCGCGACGCCAAAGCGCGCAAGGAGTACGTCGAGCGGCTGCGCGTGCTGGCCCAGGTCATGGGCCTCTGAAGGAGGGCCCTCGCGCCGGCCGCGGGGGCCGTCAGGGCACGACCACGCGCAGGGCGCGGGGCACGACGCGGCAGGTGAGCGGTAGCTTGCCCGCCACCTCGCCGTCGGTCTGGACGAGCACTTCCTTGCCTTCATCGACAGTGACAATCTCGGCCATCTCGGTGCGGAAGTACTCGACTTTCGGGTGCTTGATGTGCGCATTGATCAGCGCGGCGGTCCAGTACCAGATGGTGCTCAGGAATGACTTGTCCTTGAGCACGCAGACGTCGAGCAGCCCGTCGCGCATGTCGGCCAGCGGCGTGATGCCGAAGCCGCCACCGTAGTTGGACGAGTTGCCGAAGACCGCAAAGTACCCTTCGACGGTGCGCTCCGCGGTGGTGACGCGGATGAGCGGCTCCTCTCTGGTGAGGTAGTTGGCAAAGCCCTGCACCGCGAAGGCCGCCTCCTTGAAAGCCTTCTTCATGATCGGGTTGAGCGAGGCGACGACGGCCGCGTCCATCCCGACGCCGGCCATGAGCCCGAAATAGCGGTCGCCGGCGAGGCCCAGGTCGATCCACGACATGGTGCCCACTTCGAGGAGCTTCACGGCGTCGGGAGGCTCCAGCGGGATGCCGAGCTCCATGGCCAGCACGTTGACCGTGCCCGTGGGCACGATGGCCAGTGGCACATCGGCGCCGGCGAGCCCGTTGATGGTCTCGTTGACGGTGCCGTCGCCGCCGATGACGCAGACGAGGTCGAGCCCGTCCTTGACAGCCTCCCGCGCGAGACGCGCAGCGTCGCCCACGCCCGCGGTCTCGCGCTTCTCGACGTCGTAGCCGAGGCCGCGCAGGGAGTCGAGGATCAGTGGCAGGTCGCGGCGATACGCGCCGCCGCCCGAGTGCGTGTTGTAGATGGCCATGAGATGCCGGCCGACGTCGCGCATCAGAGGGGCCCCGGGAGGCCGCCGGCGACAAGCCGCAGGTGATCGGCCAAGCCCATCGCGGACATGCCGAGGCTGAGGGCGCGCCGGGCATGCCGGCGCGGCTCGCCCTCGGCGTGGCCACCAGGGCGTGCGGGGATGTGATTGTCGGCGATCATGCTCAGGCCTCGCGCGCCAGCTTACACCTCAGGCTCTCCGCAGGGCCTTGCGGCCGCGCCGGGCCAGGGCGAAGCCGAGGCCCACGCCGGCCAAGAAGCCGCCGACCTGGGCGAGAAACGCGACGCCCACGTCGGGACGGCGAAACGACAGCACGCCCTCAACGGCCTGCCACGCGAACCAGATGCCGAGCAGGATCCAGGTCGGCAGCGGGGCCACGGGGAAGATGACTCCCCGCGTGAAGACGCGCCGCACCCCGGCGCGCGGAGGCAGCACGAGATACGCGCCGAGCACGCCGGCGACGGCGCCGCCGGCGCCGATCAGCGGAGCCGTGGAACCGGGGTCGGTGAGCACCTGGGTGGCGGTGGCCACGAGGCCGCAGGTGACGTACAGGCCGAGGAAGCGCACGCGCCCCAAGGCCTTCTCGACAGTGCTGCCGAAAATCCACAGGTACAGCATGTTGAAGATCAGGTACAGCCAGCCGCCGTGGATGAACATGCTGGTGAAGAGCGTCGCCCACCACGGCACGAGATCGCCCGGCGGCACGTCGAGGCCGTGCGCGAGCTCATATGGGGTCGCGCCGGCCTTGGCGTAGAAGCCGCCGAGCGTCATGCCGTAGCGCGGCAGCGTGAGCGCGAAGATGAATACCGCAACGTTGAGCACGATGATGACCAGCGTCACCAGCGGGAAGCGGCGCGTGCGGGCGTCGCCCTGCAGCGGTATCAAGGCGGGCCGCCGCCGCGAGAGCCTGTCAGGCGGTGACCCGGCAGGCGCACACCTTGAACTCGGGGATCTTGGCCAGGGGGTCGCGGGCGGTGTTCGTGAGCCGGTTGGCCGGCGACTCCCAGAAGTGGAAGGGCACGAACACGGTCCCCGGGCGCACGCGCGCCGTGACGTTGGCCGGGATGCTGATGACGCCGCGGCGCGTCTCGACGCTGACCGCGGCGCCGTCGCTGACGCCGAGGCGCGCCGCGTCGTCCGGGTGGATCTCGGCGAACCCCGTGGGCACAAGCTCGTTGAGGCCGTCGGAGCGCCGCGTCATGGTGCCGGTGTGGTAGTGCTCGAGCAGGCGACCCGTGGTGAGCGTGAGCGGGTACTCGCCGCCGGCCACCTCTGCCGGCGGCTGGTAGGCGACCGGGAAGAACTTGCCCCGGCCACGCGTGAACCCGCCGATGTGCAGGATGGGCGTGCCGGGATGCGTCGCGTCCGGGCACGGCCAGCAGAGGCCGCCGTCGGCGTCGAGGCGCTCGTAGGTGACCCCGGCGTACGAAGGCGTGAGCGCGTTGATCTCGGCCATGATGTCCGCGGGATGGGCGTAGTCCCAGCCGCCGGCACCGCCGAGCCGGCGCGCGAGCGCGGCGATGATCGCCCAGTCGGCGCGCGCCGCGCCCGGGCTCGGGACGGCGGCGCGCACGCGCTGCACCTTACGCTCGGTGTTCGTGAAGGTGCCGTCCTTCTCGGCGAAGCTCGCCGCCGGCAGCACCACGTCGGCGAGCGCCGCCGTCTCGCTGAGGAAGATGTCCTGCACGACGAGAAAGTCGAGGCCCTCAAGCGACTGCACGACGTGCGTCTGGTCGGGGTCCGAAAGCACGGGGTTCTCGCCGACGACGTAGAGAGCGCGCACGGTGCCGGCGGCCATGCCGTCGAAGGCCTCCGTGACCCCGAGGCCGGGCTCCGCGGCCAGCTCGACGCCCCACGCCTCCGAGAACTTCTGTCGCGCGGCCGGGTCGGCGACCGCCTGATAGCCGGTGTAGACGTCGGGCAGGGCGCCCATGTCGCAGGCGCCCTGCACGTTGTTCTGGCCGCGCAGCGGGTTGACGCCCGTGCCGCGGCGGCCGAGATTGCCGGTGAGCAGCGCCAGGTTGCTCAGGGCGAGCACGTGCTCGGTGCCGTGCGAGTGCTGGGTGATGCCCATCGAGTAGAAGATGGCGCCCCTCTCCGCCGCGCCGAAGGTGCGTGCCGCTGCGCGCAGCTTGGCGGCCGGGACGCCGGCGATCTCCTCGACCAGCTCCGGCGTGTAGGCGGCGAGGACCGCGGGCAGGTCCTCGTACCCTTCGGTGCGTGCGGCGATGAACTCCTGGTCGGCAAGGCCTTCCTCGAGGATCACATTCATGAGGCCGTTGATCACGGCCACGTTGGTGCCCGAGAGGAGCTGCAGGTGGACGTCGGCGCGGCGCGCCATGTCGATCTCGCGCGGATCGATAACGATGAGCTTGGCGCCCCGGCGCAGCGCCTGCTTGATGTGCAGGGCGCCGATGGGGTGCGCCTCGCTGGTGTTCGAGCCGATGATGAGGATGACGTCGGCCTCTTCGATGTCCTTGAACGAGTTGGTCATCGCGCCGCTGCCCAGCGACTGGCGCAGGCCGGTGACAGTGCTCGCGTGGCAGAGCCGCGCACAGTGATCGACGTTCTGCGTACCGATGACGGCGCGCATGAACTTCTGGAACAGGTAGTTGTCCTCGTTCGTGCAGCGCGCCGACGAGAACCCGACGAGCGCGTCGGGGCCGTGCTCTGCCTTAATCGCCGCGAAACGCTCGGCGACGAGGTCAAGGGCCTCGTTCCAGGTGGCCGCAACGAGCTCGCCGTCGCGGCGGACCAGTGGCTGGGTGAGCCGGTCCGGATGCGAGATGAACTGGTAGCCGTACCGGCCCTTGACGCAGAGATTGCCCTCGCCGGCGCCCTCTCCCACCAAGGACGTCACCTGCACGACGCGGCCGCCGCTGACCTGCAGCCGGACGCTGCAGCCGCAGCCGCAGAAGGGGCAGACGGTGTCGACGGCCGCGGTGGCGCCGGCCTTGGCCGTGACGCGGCTGAGCTTGTCGAGGAGCGCACCGGTGGGGCACGCCGAGACGCAGTTGCCACACATCTCGCAGTCGGTCTCTACCATGGAGCGCCCGAATGAGGTAGTGACGAGCGAGTCGAAACCGCGCTCGCCGAAATCCAGGACGTTGCACTGCTGCACTTCGCGGCAGACCGACACGCAGCGCCCGCAGAGGATGCAGCGGTTGGGATCGTAGGCGATGAACGGCGTGTCCTCGCGAGCCTCGTAGCCGCGTGCCGCGGTGCCCTGGAAGCGGTTGGCGAACACCTCGTGGTCGATGCTGTGGCGCTGCAGGTCGCACTTGCCGTTGGCCTCGCAGCCGCACTGCAGGCACAGGTCGGCGCCGCGCACCGCCTCTTCCTCGGGGAAGCCGAGCTCGATCTGCGAGAAGTTCGTCCGGCGGTCCTCGGGCCAGAGCTTGGGCATGTGCGCCGGCGGGCTCACGGCGGCGATGCCGGCATTGATGTCGATGAACACGGGCGGCACCTCGGCCATGCGGCGCACGCCCGGCTCGATGCCTGCCTTTGCCTCCAGCGCTTCCACGAAGGGCGTGCGGCGCAGATCGTGCAGCTGCCTCGAGACCGCCGGCATGTCTTCGCCGCGCAGAAACGCGTCGATGCTCCAGGCGGCCTTCTTGCCCTGAGCGACGGCCTGGATCACCGTCTGCGCGCCGAGCACGGCATCGCCGCCGGCGAAGACCTTGGGGTCGGCCGTCTGCAGGGTCCAGTCGTCGACCGCGAGCGTGCGCCAGCGCGTGTGCGCCAGACCCTCAGCCTCTCCGGCGCCATCGAGCTTGGGGTACTGGCCGATGGCGCTGATCACCTGGTCGCATTCGACGACGAACTCCGAGTCCTCGAGCGGCACGGGGCGGCGGCGGCCGGAGGCGTCGGGCTCGCCGAGCTCCATGCGCATCATCTCGATGCCGTGGACCTTGCCGGCGTCGTCGGTGAGCACCCTGACCGGGGCCACCTGGAGCACGAAGCGCACGCCCTCTTCCTCGGCCTCGTCGACCTCGGTGTGATGGGCGGGCATCTCATTGCGGGAGCGGCGGTAGAGGCAGGTGACCTCTTCGGCGCCGAGTCGGATGGCGGTGCGGCAGGCGTCCATGGCCGTGAAGCCGCCGCCGATCACGGCGACCTTGTCGCCGACGTGCACCTTGCCATTCAGCTCGAGATCGCCGAGGAAGTCGATGGCCGTGACGACACCGCCCGCGTCCTCGCCGGCGCAGCCCATGGCGTTGGCGCTGAAGGCGCCGAGAGCGAGAAACACGGCGTCGTAGTCGGCGCGAAGGTCGTCCAGCCGAAAGTCGACGCCGAGGCGCACGCCCGTCTGCAGCTCGACGCCGAGGCGCCAGAGGATGGCAAGCTCCTCGTCGATGATGTCGCGCGGCAGACGGTAGCTGGGGATGCCGTAGCGGAGCATGCCGCCGGGATGGGGCATGGCCTCGAAGATCTTGACGCCATGCCCCTCAAGACGCGCGTAGAAGGCGGCGGCAAGGCCGGCGGGGCCGGCGCCGACGATCGCGACGCGCTTGCCCGAATCGGGCTTGGGCTCGTGGGGCAACAGCAGCTCGCCCTCCTGCTCGCCGGGGCGGGCGTGATCGGCCATGAAGCGGTGGAGCTGACAGATGGTGATGGGCTCCTCGATGAGCTGCCGCCGGCACGGGCCCTCGCAGGGCCGCGGGCAGACCCGCCCGAGGATGCCGGGAAATGGCAGGTCCTCGCGCAAGACGCGCATGCCGGCCGCGTAGTCGCGCGCGGCGATGTGCGCGAGGAACTCGGGGATCTTGATGTGCGTAGGGCAGGCGTCGCGGCAGGGCGGCGTGCAGAACGAGGTGTGGTCGCTGAGCAGAAGCTCAAGGTTGAGCTGACGGATGGCGCGCAGCTCCTCGGTCTGGGTGGTCACGACAAGGCCGTCGGCGGCCAGCGTGTCGCAGGCCGTCACAGGGTCTTTGCGGCCCTCGACGTCGACGACGCAGAGGCGGCAGGCGGAGATGGGATCGAGGCGGTCGTCCTGACACAGCGTCGGGATCTCGATGCCGGCGCCCCTGGCGACCTGGAGGATGGTGGTGCCGGGTTCGGCGGCCACCTGCCGCCCGTCGATGGTGAGGTCCACGCTCAGCTCCCTCTGGTCAACCTGTTAGCAGCTTTGCACGAAGATGGCTGTGGAGGTCATGCGCAACTGCTGCTGATTGTACTCGAATTCGCCGGCGCGTCGGCGGCGCTCCTTCTCAGGCGCGGCGAGATGCTCCACTGGACGCGACGCTTCGGTACCCTTATGATTCGGGTACCGAAATGAATGCTGCCCCACGACAGAAGAGCGCTGCCATCACCGCCGAGCTCGTGCAGCTCCTGCCGGAGCTGGCCGTGACCCTGTACGAGGCGGGTCCGCACGAAAAGGCGCGCGGCCACGGGCAGAGCGAGCCGCTGACCGGCCGCCAGATGAAAGCCGTCGTGTTTCTTGCCCGTCGCGGAGGGGCCACGATGGGCGAGCTCGCCGACGGCCTCGAGATCGGCCGCGCCGCCGCCAGCGAGCTGGTCACGCGCCTTAGCGAAAAGCACTTCGTGGTGCGCGAGGACGACCCCAGCGACCGGCGCGTCGTTCACGTGACGCTCGCCGGGCCGGCCGAGGGCTACGCCGACAGCCTGCTCGCCGCCTGGAGCGACCAGCTCGAGGCCGTCTTCGCCCTCTACCCCGGCATCGACCCCGAGACCCTGGTCGCGTTTCTACGCACCCTGATCGACCGCCTGAAAGGACAGTCCCTGACATGAGCGCTTCTCCATCCCGAGCCGAGGCTCCCGCCGCACGTCACACCCGCAGCCCGTGGGTGATCCTCGCGGTGCTCTGTCTGGGCCTCTTCATGATCCTGCTCGACGGCACGATCGTGAACATTGCCATCCCGCACATCCAGGGATACTTCAACACCAGCTTCGGCAACATCGAGTGGGTGATGAACGCCTACATCCTGGCGTTCGCCGTCCTGCTCGTCACCCTGGGGCGCTTCGGCGACCTCTGGGGGCGCCGCAAGCTCTTCGTCGGCGGCATGGTGCTCTTCACGCTTGGGTCGCTGGCCTGCGGCCTCGCCCCCAGCATCGAGCTCCTGATCGCCTTCCGCGTCATCCAGGGCATCGGCGGCGCGGCCATGATGCCGTCCACCCTGAGCATCATCGCGGCCGTCTTCCCCGCCGCCAAACGCGGCGCCGCCATGGGCGTCTGGGGCGGCGTCTCGGGTCTCGCCTCGGGACTGGGTCCGGTGATCGGCGGCATCATCATCCAGTACGTCACCTGGCCGTCGGTAGACGGCAGCTGGCGCTGGATCTTCCTCGTCAACATCCCCGTCGGGATCATCGGCGTGATCCTCGCCCTGCGCCTCGTGCCGGAAAGCAAGAACCCCACGGCCGTGCAGACCCTGGACCTCCCGGGCGTCGGCCTCATCTCCATCTCACTGTTCTGCCTCACCTTCGCGCTTATCGAGGGGCAGAAGTACGGCTGGACCTCGGCCACGATCCTCGGCCTCTTCGCAGGGAGCATCGTGGCGTTCGGGCTTTTCTACTGGCGCGAGCACCGCGTGAGCCAGCCGCTCATCGACTTCTCGCTCTTCCGCAGCCTGAACTTCGCCGCCGGCAACGCTACCGGTTTGTTGCTCAGCGCGGCCATGATGGGCGCCTTTTTCACTATCCCGATCTTCCTGCAGTCGGTGCTCGGGTTCAGCGCCATCAAGGCCGGCCTCGTCATGGCCCCCATGTCGGTCGTCATCATCTTCGCCGCGCCCTTAGCGGGCGTGCTCTCCGACCGCGTCGGCAGCAAGTGGATCGTCGCCGCCGGCATGTTCATCCTCGCTCTGGGCCTGGGCTGGATGGCCGGGCTCGTGCCCGGCGTGGCGAAGATCTCGCCAAGCACCACCTCGCTGAGCCTGCTCGCCCCGTTCCTGATCTCAGGCATCGGCATCGGCCTGGCGGTCGCGCCCGTCACGTCGGCAGTTATGGCGACGGCTCCCAAGGAGCGCGTGGGCAACGCCTCGGGCGTGCTCTCCACGATGCGCCAGGTCGGCAGCCTCATGGGCATCGCGATCCTGGGGGCCGTGCTGCAGAACCGGGTCACGGCCAACATCACCACAGGCATCGCGGCCGTCCAGGGCATCCCGGAGGCCATCAAGCAGAAGATCATCGCCGGAGCCACCGCCGGGGGCCTTCAGATGGGGGTGCCGAAGGGTATCAGCGGCTTGCCGGCCATGGCCGCGAAGCTGATGGAGACGCTCTTCAAGACGTGGTTCACCAACGCCGTCGCCAGTACGTTCGTCGTCGCCGTGATCCTGGCCGCCATCGGCGGTCTTTGCGCCTTCCTGCTGCGTCGCGACGTCCAGGAGGCGAGCCTCGCCGCGGATGCCGAAGTGCCGGCCGGATCCGCTGTGGACGCGGCCGTAGCCCAGGCCGGCGACGCCTGATCGGACCCATCCGAAGCCGGCCAAGGAGATGCCGGCGACGACGGCGAATGACATGGCGGGCAACGTGGTAACGTACGGGTGCCCAAGGAGGTTTCGCATGCCCGGGTCGACGCAGAGCGCACAGCCCAAGCTGATCGTGATACCGCGCGAGCTCGAAGGCTTCTTCTACGAGCGCCTCACGCAGCAGTTTGCCGGCCGCGACGACATCAGAGTCGTCGTCGATCGCCGCGCCGGTGAGCGCCGGCGCCCGCGCTGGGTCAGCGGCCCCGGGCCCTTCAGCGAGCGGCGCCGCAGCGACCGTCGCGACGGCGACGTCGCGTGGTCGCTGCCGGACATGCCGTTCTCCGCGTCCTGAGCTAGATCCAGCCGTTCTCGCGGCTCACGATGACCGCCTGCGCGCGGTCGACCACGTTGAGCTTGTGGTAGACGTTGTGCAGGTGGTTGCGCACCGTGCTCTGCGACAGGTCGAGGGCTCTCGCGACCTGCTTGTACGTCTTGCCCCCGGCCAGCAGCCCGAGGACCTCGAGCTCGCGGTCGGTGAGGGGATTGGGGATGTCGCCCTTGGGCGGCGTCAGCTCGCCGAGATGCACCTTGACGCGGGCCAGCAGCTCCTTGATGTGGAACGGCTTGGTGATGTAGTCGGCGGCGCCCTTCTCGAAGCCCAGAAGCTTGTCGTTGATCTCCCGACGCGCGGTGAGGAAGATGACCGGCGACCTCAGATCCACGGGCCGGGCGCGCAGACGCTCGTACACGGTGAACCCGTCCATGTCGGGCATCATGATGTCGAGGAGCACGAGATCGGGGATGTAGAGGGAGGCCGCGCGAATGGCCTCGTCGCCGTTCGCGGCCGTCTGCACGTCGTAGCCCGAAACTTCCAGTGCCTCGGCGACGAGCCTGCGGATGTCGGGCTCGTCGTCTACGACCAGGATGCGTTTGGCCATCAGCTCACTCTCCAGTTCCGGCGCGGGCGCCACGCCCTCGCCGGTGCTCCCCTCCGTGCCCCGGCACCCACGAGCGTGGGCGCCGTAGCGTGCGGCGTGTCCGCGGTTGTCAGATTCGCGCCGCGGACGCGGTTTCCCCCCACGCCGGACGTACGCGGGCATCGGCAGCATCCGCGGCCGACCTTGGCTGCGCTCGCGGCGCCCGGCCGGCGACGCACGCGCCGCCGCGCCGCGCTACCTCAGCAGCCGGTCGCCGTAAGTGATGAGCAGGACGACGATCGCCATCGCGACCCCGGCAGCCAGGGCGATGTCGAGGTACTGGCGACGGCGCCAGGCGTCGATGCTCAGCGCGACGAAGCCGTAGCCCGCCACGACCAGCCCGACGATCCCGGCGATGAGGATCACGATGTCCACGCGGTCATCGTACACGCGTCACGGCGGCGGCGGCGCACGGGCCGGCGGTCAGCGCTGCAAACGCTCCGCGAGAAGCTCCAGCGGATGCACTGCGGGACGGCCGGCGAGGTCCCCGATCTGCGACCGGCACGACGTGCCGGTCGCCAGCACGGCGGTCTGCGGCCCCTCGGCGCGCACCGCCGGAAGCAGCACGCGCTCAGCCATCGCGACGCTCAGCTCGTAGTGCTCGGCCTCGTAGCCGAACACGCCGGACATGCCGCAGCAGCCCGCGTCAAGGACTCCGACGTCGAGGTCAGGCACCATGCCCAGGGCGCGCTCGGTGGCCTCCGCGAACGACAGCGCCTTCTCATGACAGTGGCTGTGCAGCAGGGCGCGGCCGCCGGCACGGAAGTGCAGGCGGCCGGCCGCGGCCAGGTCGGCGACGAGCGCCAGCGCCGGGCGCGCGGCGGCGCCCACCTCGGCGACGCGCGGGTCGCCGGGCAGCAGGCGCCGCCAGTCGTCGCGCACCATCGAAAGACAGCTGGGCTCGATGAAGAGCAGCTCACAGCCGCTCGCGGCGCGCTCGTGGAGCGCGGCCAGCGCCCGGGAGGCGGCGGTGCGCGCCTTCTCGATCTGCCCGGTCGAGAGCGCCGTGCGTCCGCAGCAGCCGGCGTCCACGAGAGCCAGCTCAACGCCGGCGGCTCGCAGCAGGCTCGCCAGGGCTTCGCCGATCTGGGGCTCCTGATACTGCACGAAGCAGTCGACGAACAGCGCAGCGCCGGCGCGAGCCGGCGCGCCGGCCAGCCGCCTGGTGAGCGGCCGCCGCGCGAACGCCGGCAGCGGCCGCTGATGGGCGACGCCGGCGCGATCGGTGACCACGCGGGCGGCGCGCGTCTTCGCGAGCGCGTTCACGAGCGGCGCCAGCGGCGACGCCAGAGCCGCGAGGCGGCGGAGCTCGCCGACGCCGCGCGCCAGGGCCGGCACGCCGGCCCTGGCGCGAACCTCGGCGAGCCACTCCGTCTTGAGCGCAGCCATGTCCACGCCGGCCGGGCATTCGGTTTTGCAGGCCTTGCAGGCGACGCAGCTGCCGAGCACTTCACGGAGCTCGTCGGTGCCGATGGCCGCCAGTGGGACGGCGCCGCAGAGCACGCCCTGCAAGGCGTTCGCCCGGGCGCGCGTGGCGTAGGCCTCGCTACGAGAGGCCGCGGCCGGCGGGCACATGGTCCCGGTGAGCTTCTTGCAGAGGCCGGCGCCGAAGCACTTCTCTACGGCCAGGTCGAAGCCGCCCTCGTCGGCATAGGACAGCCGCGGCGTCCAGGCGCCGTCACCGCGGTAGTCGGCGCCGTAGCGCAGGGACTCCGCCACGGCGGGACCGCCCACGATGGTGCCCGGTCCCAGCAGGCGGCGCGGGTCGAAGGCGTCCTTGACGGCGACCATGGCCGCATACAGGTCCGCGCCGAGCAGCCCGGGCAGCGCCCAGCTTCGCGAACGGCCCACGCCGTGCTCCCCGGAGATCGCGCCGTGATATGCGGCGACCAGGTCTCCGACGGCTGCGGCCAGTGACTCCATGCGCCGCACGCCGGCCGCCGACTTGAGGTCGAGCAGCGGACGCACGTGCATGCAGCCGGCCGAGGCATGCCCCGTGAACGAGGCGCGCGCGCCTGCGGCCGCGACAAGGCGCTCGAGCTCGTCCACGAAGCCGGCCAGACGCTCCGGAGCCACCGCCGTGTCTTCCACGAAAGAGGCAGGCCGCTCGGCGCCGGGAGCGCCCATGAGCAGCGGCAATGCCGCGCGCCGCAGGGCGCCGGCCTCGGCGAGCGCCGCCGGGTCGTCCAGCCACTCGAGCCTGCTCGCGCCGAGGTCTGCGGCCAGCGCGCGCAGCCGGCCGAGCCCGGCGCGCGCCTCGGCCTCGCTGCCCTGGTACTCAACGGTGAGCATCGCCCGCTCGGCGCCCGCCATCAGTGGCGCCATGCGCGTGAAAGCAGCGAGGTTCGGCGCCGCCCGCAACGGATCGAGGTCGAGCAGCTCGACCGCGGAGGGACCTGTCTCGAGGATGGCGACGTTGGCCTCCAGGGCGGCGCGCAGGGTGGCGAAGATCAGTGCCGCCCCGGTGCGCATGGCCGGCCGCGAGTCGAGCGCCACTTCGAGCTCGGTGAACAGAGCCAGCGTACCCTCGGACCCGGCCAGCAGCTTGCCCAGGTTCGGCTCCGGTTTCAACAGCTCCCGCAGGTTGTAGCCTGACGTGCAGCGCCGGGTGCGCGGGTAGTCCTCGGCGATCGGCCGGCGATAGCGCTCGCGAACCTCCGCGAGCGCCGCCGCCGGTCCAGCCGCCCCCGGCCCCGTCAGTCCGCTCACGAGATCGTCGCCGCGGCACTGCCCGAAGACCAGCGGCCCGCCGCCCACGAGGACGGCATGGACGCGCACCACCTTGTCCTTGCTCTCCCCGTAGACGATCGAGCGCGACCCGGAGGAGTTGTTGCCGACCATGCCGCCGATGGTGGCTTGATCAACCGTGGAAGTGTCCGGCCCGAACTCGAGGCCGAAGGCCGCCGCGGCGCGGTTCAGAGATGCTTGGATCACTCCCGGTTGGACGCGGGCGGTGCGCGCATCGGGGTCAATGGCCAGGATGCGGTCGAGCTTGAAGCAATCGACGGCGATGCCCGGCCCGACCGCCTGACCGGCAACGCTGGTGGCAGCGCCACGGGCCACCAGCGGCACGCCGTGCTCGCCGGCGACCGCCGCCGCAGCGTGCAGGTCGGCGACCGACGCCGCGACGAGCACGACGTCCGGCACGATGCGATAGATCGAGGCGTCGGTCGAGTAGAGCCACCGCGTCAGCGGGGACGTGGAGACCGTGCCGGCGACCTCGCGCCGCAGGGCTTCGGCGGCGGCGCGACCCTCACGGCTGAGCTCGGGGATGCGGTGGCGGGTGCTCATGGCGCCAAGGATACCGCCTCAGAGCCCGCCCGGGCTGAAAGTCGGCAGCCAGCGGCTCATCTGCTCGAGCACGCCCAGCATCATGAGCACACCGAAGGCGAACAGCAGTACCCCCGCTCCGACCTGGATGGCCCGGTAGTGCCGCTTGACGACGCCGAGGCGCGCGTTCATCCAATCGAAGGCCAGAGCGGCGAGGATGAAGGGCACTCCGAGGCCGGCCGAGTAGACGAGCAGAAGCAGCGCGCCTGACACGGCGCTCCGGCTCGTGGCCGCCATGCTGAGAATGGCGCCGAGGACGTAGCCCACGCACGGCGTCCAGCCGACGGCAAGAGCGGCGCCGGTGAGAAAGGCGCCGCCGGCGCCCGCGTGCCGGGGGGTCATCCGCATCACCGCCTTGGGCAGGCGGATGACGCCGGCCACCACGAGGCCGCTGAAGGCGATGAACGCGCCGGCGGCGATGGTCAGCTCGTGGCGGTAGCGGATGAGCAGCCGGCCGACGCCGCCGGCGCCGGCGCCCATCGCCATGAACACCAGGGTGAACCCGGCGACGAACAGCAGCGCAGTCCAGAACAGGCGCCGGCGCTCTCTGCCCAGACGGTCCACGGCGACGCCCGAGATGAACGAGAGATACACCGGCAGGAGGGGGAGCACGCAGGGCGAGACGAACGAGAGGAGGCCGGCCAGAAACGCCAGGCCGACGCCCGAGAGGCTGAGCGTCGTGATCTGGGCGGCGATCACGGGCCGGACGTGGTCACCGGCTCAGACCGGCCCGCAAGCACGGCGGCCCCGCCTTGATCACAGGGTCTTGGCGAAGTCGGTGGTGAACTGCTCCAGGCTCGCCGAACCGACGATGCGGTCGACCTCCTGGCCGCTCGCGTTGTAGAAGATCGTCGTCGGCACCCCGGTGATGCCGTCTTTGGCGCCGAGGCTGTTGTCGTCGAGCACCACCGGGTACGTGAGCCCGTACTTGTTCATGAAGCCGACCACGTCACTCTGCTGGTCGTTGACGGCGACACCGACGAAGGCAGCCTTGCCGCTCTGGGCCTTGGAGAACGTGGAGAGCGCGGGGGCCTCGGCATTGCACGGTCCGCACCACGAGCCGAAGTAGTTGACGACCAACGGCTTGCCCGCATAGTTCGCCACAGCGAAGTCCTTGGGCGACACGAACTGGACGTCCGCCGAGGAGGCCGGCGAGCCCGAGTGGCCGCAGGCACCGACGGCCGACGCCGTCCCAACGACGACGAGGAGCGCAACCAGGAGCCAGGCCATTCTCGTGTGCATCACTTCCCCTTTGCGTGCGATGATCGAAGACCGGCGGTCGCGGCGCCGCGCTTGTCGGCAGAGCTTACCCGCTGAGCCGGTGCTTGCGCTGCGGCGCCGTCGAGGTATAATACCCCCTAGGGTATCAAGACACCATTCGACCGGGAGTGCCATGGCTTCCTACGATCTGATCTGTGAGAAGTGCGACCACGCGTTTGAGGTGTTCTGTCAGGGCTTTCTCAAGGACGAGGATCGCGTGTGCCCCGAGTGCGGCTCGGAGGATGTGCGCCAGAAGTTCTCGAGCTTCCTGCGCAACCTCGGCGGCGCCGACGCCGGCTGCGCGCCTTCGGGCGGCACCCGGTTTGGCTGAGGCTGAGCTCCCGCGGCGCGGTCGCGCCGCACGGTCCGACGATGAGAAGGGCGGGGCGCCCGCAGGGCGCCCCGCCCTTCTTCGTTCTCGCCGTGCCCATCCCGGCGCGCGTGCCGGCGCGAGGCGGCGGCAGCATCGTCTCGCCGCCGGGAAGCCTCAGGAGTAGACTCCGCGCCACCAGCGCCGCGGGGCGGCGGGGCGCCCGCTCCGATCTTCCATCTGCTAGCATCGCTGCATGCACGTGCTCGTCACCGGCGGCGCCGGCTACATCGGCAGCGTGATCGCCGCGCGCCTTCTGACGCGCGCCCACGCGGTGACCGTCTACGACGACCTTTCGCGGGGTCACCGCGCGGCCGTCCCGGCCGGAGCGGCTTTCGTCGAGGGTGACATCCGCGATCAGGCGTGCGTGCGCAAGGCGCTCCGCGAGGGCCACTGCGACGCGGTCGTCCACATGGCCGCGCTGGCCGAGGTGGGCGAATCCGTGGAGCAGCCGGAGCGCTACCACGACGTGAATGTGAATGGCACGGCGGCCGTGCTCGCGGCGGCGGTGGCCACCGGCGCCGGCCGCCTCGTCTTCTCCTCTACCGCCGCCGTCTACGGCGAGCCCCGGCGCGTGCCCATCGATGAGGACGACGAGCTTGCGCCCACCAATCCGTACGGCGCGAGCAAGCTCGCCGGCGAACGCCTGCTCGAGCAAGCGAGGGAGGCCGGCGACCTCGCCTTCACGGCCTTGCGCTACTTCAACGCCTGCGGCGCCGACGGGCCGCGCGGCGAGGACCACGACCCCGAGTCGCACCTCATCCCTCTGGCGCTGTCTGCGGCCAGGGACGGCGGCGCGCTGCGCGTGTTCGGCAACGACTACCCCACGCCCGACGGCACCTGCGTGCGCGACTACGTGCACGTCGCCGACCTCTCCGACGCCCACGTCCTCGCTCTGGAGGCGCTGCCCGCCGTCCAGGGGGCCTTCAATCTGGGCACCGGCCGCGGCGACTCGGTGAAGCGCGTGCTCGACACAGTCTCTTGCGTCACCGGCCTGGAGCTTCGCCACGACATGGCGGGGCGGCGCGCCGGCGACCCACCGGCGCTCGTGGCGGGCGGGCGGCGGGCGGCGACGCGCCTCGGCTGGCGCCCGCAGCGCAGCCTGGAGGACGCCGTCCGCGATGCCTGGACCTGGATGCAGGCGCGGCCAAGGGGATACGGAGACTGACAAGCGCCGCCAGGGCCGAAGGCGCACCGGGCCGCCCAGAAAGCGGCGCCGGCCGCGACGGCCGGCGCCTGACCTAGGCCACCGGCTGCGGCGCCAGCGTCCTCAAGGTCACAGAGTCCAGAACGTCCATGAGCTGGGCCTGGGCGCGCTGCCACGCCTTGTGCAGCTCGCAGTCGCCGCTCCGCGAGCAATCCTCGGGCCAGAGCACGCACTGGTTGAGCGCGATGGGCCCGTCCACCGCCTCGATGATGTCACGCATCGTGACGCCTGCGGCGGGGCGCGCCAGGGCGAAGCCTCCGTGAGCGCCACGCTGCGACACCGCGAGGCCAGAGCGCACGAGGCTCTGGAGGATCTTGGCGAGGAAGCTCTCGGGGATGTCCTGAGCCCGCCCGATGTCGCGCAGCGAGGCCACGTGGCCCTCGGGGAAACGCGCGAGGTAGGTCATGGCGCGCACGGCGTATTCGCCGCCGCGAGTGAGCTGCAGTCCCATCGACGCCCTCTTTCGGCAGGAGACCGGACAGAAAAGGTCCTGTTGAACTCTATCTGGGCGTCGAGCGAGCGTCAACCGCCCGGTGCGAAGGGCCGCGGGCGGCGAAGCGCCCCCCGCGACCCGCATGTTAAGCGCCAGTTAAGCTTGATTAGGCGCCCGTCGCATTCCTTCCGTTTGCGGGCAAAACGCGGTCGCCATAGGAAGGGGCGGGTGCTATCCTCCCAAAGCTTGCGGCCTCTCAGGCACGGAAGGACAAGCTTGAAAAGGCACTACGTACTTGCCGGAGTCGGCGTCGCGGCGCTCGTTGCCGCAGTGATCGTCGTGGTCGGCACCAGCTCCGGAAGCGGCGATGCGGCGGGCACCGTCGCCAAGTCGTCGACGGCCGGGCAGTCTCTGCCGCCCGGCCATCCGGCGGTCGACGGCAAGACCGGCGAATCCACGCCGGCGCCGGTCACGAACGATGCCCTCCAGCAGAAGATCGCCGACCTCGAGAGCGCCAGCGCCGACCAGCCGGCCAACGTCGCCGTCCTGCTCGAGCTCGGCGATGCCTACTTTCTCGGGCAGCGCTACCAGCAGGCGGCGCGCACGTTCCGCGCAGCGCTCGCAATCGACCCCGGCAATCCCACGGCCACCGTGCGCCTCGCCATGGTCTGGCACGCCGACGGCGAGTCGCAGCGCGCCGCGCAGGCCATCAAAGGCGTCCTCGAGAAGTCCCCGGGAAACCAGGAAGCCCACTACTCGATGGCCATCATCTACTTCTCGGCTGATCGCCTCGACGAAGCGAAGAGCGAGTGGGAAGCGGCCGCGAAGCTCGACCCCTCGAGCGCTATCGGGCGGCGCTCCCAGAGCTTCGTTGACCTTCTTGAAGGCAAGCAGACGGCCGCGCCGGCCGGCGGCCAGTAGTAAGGGCCGGCCGCTACTCCACGCGCTCGAGGCGCGGGTTGGGGCGATGCTCCCGACCCACCTTTGCACAGGGCGCGCCCTCCAGACGCACGACGTCGGCGGTGAAGTCGGCGATCCCCCTGAGCAGGCTGCTCCCCACACCGTAGGCGTCGGCCGGCACCCCGGCCGCCTCGAAGGCGGAGATGCGCTCGGCGGTGAAGCCGCCGCTCACCACGATCCTGACGCGCTGGAAGCCTTCCGCATCCAGCGCCCGCCGCACCGCGCGCACCAGCTCAGGAGCCACGCCGGTAGGACGGAAGCTCCCCATGCCGGCCCACAACGAACGGTCGACGAGCGTCTCCGAGGTGTCCAGGCGGACCCCCCACAAGCGGTCGCCGAGAGCCCGCGCGCAGGCGAGGCTCGTGCCGACGCAGTCGTTGTCGAAGTCGACCAGCGCGGTAACGTTGAGCTCTGGGTAGTACGTGTCGGCAAAGCGCCGAGTGGCCAGAACGGTGTCGCCGCCGCAGGCGGCGATCAGCCCGTGAGGCACAGTGCCGATGCCCTTGCCGCCCCACCAGGAGGCCTGGGCGTCGGTGCTGACGCCGAGGGCTCCGGCGACGTGGGCGGCGTAGCCGTCGCCGCTCTGCACCGGGTAGAGGTCAAAGCGCGCCGGAAAGAAGAGGATGGGCTTGCCCGCGGCAGCGTCCACCACGCGGCGCACGTTCGTGCCGATCAGCGTGCGCCGCGTGAGCGCGCCGAGAAACACGGTCTCCAGGTGAGCAAAGAGGCTGTAGTCGCCGGCGATCGTCAGGACCGTCTCCCAGGCGGCCACCTCGTCGCCGTCATGCAGGGCGGCAACCTCGAGCCGGTCCCAGCCCGGCGCCCACGAACGCGCGGCCGCCTCTCCGGCATACCGTCCGGCGCACAGCTTGAGCATGGCGAGCGCCTCGTCCACCCCTCCGAGCAGCGCGCGTTTCTGCTTCTGAAAGACCTGCATCGTGACCAGGGGATGCAGGTCCTGGGCCTCGAGGACGCCCTTGGCGCAGTTGAAGTAGGCGTCCGAGTAGTAGCCGTCGCGCAGTTGTTGGACGGGAAGGGCGAAGACCTCGGGTGACAGGCGTGTGCGCGGCATGGCGTGATCCTCCGGAAGCCGTTAGAGCCCGAGCCGGACGCCGACCTCGGCAAGCACCTTGCCGGGCGTGACGTCGAAGCGCAGCGTGTAGGTGCCGGCCGCACCTGCCTCGAGCAGGAGAAAGCGGTCCGGCGACCGGCTCAGCGTGCCCGGGCCGCCGGTGAGCGTCCAGTAGGGTGACCACGTGACCTTGAGCAGATAGGTGCCGGCCTGATCGACCTGCACGGTGAACGCGCGGTGCCCCATGCTGGTCACGCGCGCGGTGCCGCCGTCCAGGCCCACGGCGAGCGGCTCGGCGTCGCGCAGCCGGTACACGGTCCAGGCGCCGGCGCGATCGACTACTTCGAGCTCGGGAGACGTCTCCAGGATCTTCACCTCGCGCTGGCTCCACGGATCGAGCGGCGCGTTGGCCAGGAAGACGTACTGCACGCCCATGCGGCGCAACCAGGCGACATAGGTGGCGGCGTCGTAGGGCGTGTAGAAGAGAGCGTTGTGGATGGCGTCCGCCTGGCGGTACCAGCCACGCGTGATGGGATAACCGGCCGCGGGGAAGTAGTCCGCCTCCCAGTGGCGGCGCAAAGCCACGACGTGGATACGGTAGTTCGGGTCGTAGTGCCGCGCCGCCGCGGCCAGAGCCGGGGCGAAGAAGCTCGCCCGCGTCTGCGGCCATTCGTCGGTGCGCGTGAAATGGCTATACGGAGCACTGATCTGAAGGAGCCCGAACAGCACGATGGGAATGACGGCCAGGTCGCCGTACGGGAATGGCCGCTGCAACCGGGAGTGACGGAGCAGAAAGAGCAGCGGCAGGCCGAAGACGAAGAAGAAACGCCCGATGTTGTTGCCCAAGGGGCTGCCCGGGGTCACGAAGGAAAGCACGCAGACGGCCGCATACGTCAGGAACAGGACGACGAACGGTCGCCGCGGGTGAGCGGCGTTGACGCCGGCCAGCGCGAGGCCGGCGAGCGCGAAGCCCAGATAGAGCAAGAGCTGCGAGGTCTCGTTGAGGTAGCCGCCGGGCTCGCTGAAGGCCGCGCCGAGCGCGACGCGCAGGACGATGAACGGCGCGAGCGCGCCGATGAACCATACGTAGCGGCGGCGCAGCGGCGGCCGCGCGACGACGTCGGACAGCATGAACGGCAGGCACACGACGAAGGCCATCGGGTTGGCGAAGATGCCGATGGCCATGGGCAGCGCGGCCCACAGCGGCCGCTTTCGCGCCAGCAGGGCCAGTCCGCCCATGGTGAGCGCGAGCCCGAGGACGAAGGGGTCCTGACCGTGCGCGAGATACACGCTCATGATCCCGGCGAAGGCCCAGGCGGGCCAGATGTCGTCGATGCCCCACATGTCCCGCTGGTAGATGTAGTAGAGGACGGGCAGCAAGCCGGCTGAGGCGATCACGATCAGCTTCGACGGCACGTACAGAGCGAGAAGGTAGAAGACAAACCCGTAGTTGGCGGCGCCATAGGCGCCGCCGTACCAGAAGTTGTCCCAGAATACCGACTCGCCGCGGCGCAGAAGAAGGACCTTGTACGCGTGAGCGGCGTCGTCCCAGCCGGGCAGCCCGCCGCGATACATCAGAACGGCGACGAAGGCGACGGCCGCCGTGCCGCAGAGCCAGAGCATGACGAGCCCACGCCGCGACTTGAGGCGCGCTTCGACAGCGGCCAGAGTCACTGCCGCAGCTCCGCCTCGGCCGTCTCGGCCAGATCGAAGCGCAGCGCGTAGACGCCCGCGGCCGGAGCGCTGAAGACCATGAAGCCGTAAGGGTCCTTGTGCAGAAGGGCGCTTCCGTGCGGCAGCGCCTCGTCCTCCCAGGAGCCGTCGCGGCGGCCGTCACGACCCCGCTGCGCGGGGTCGTCGGGGCGCCGCGCCACCAGCCAGTACGGCGACCAGGTCAGCTTGACCAGATAGGGGCCCGGCCGTGAGACGCTGAAGCTGATGCTCGTGTGGTCCATGGTGAGCACCGACGCGGAGGCGCTGGCCAGCGGAACCACGAGCGGCTCGCTGTGCCCCAGGCGGTACACCGTCCAGTCGGCGCCGCGGTACACGACCGTGAACTCGCGCGAGCCGCTCAAGATCGCCGCCTCGCGGCGCGCGTCGGCAACGAGCGGCGCGTGGGGGACGAAGACGTAGCGCACGCCCATGCGCCTGAGCCAGGACGAGTAGGCGCCCGTGTCGAGGCTCCGATCGTACAATTCCTGATTGTGGAGGGCGTCGTCCTGCCGGAACCAGCCACGCGTGATGGGGAAGCCCGCGGCCGGGAAGTAGTAGGACTCCCAGTGCATCTCCGGAGTCACGACGTGGAAGCGATAGTTCGGGTCGTACACACGGCCGGCGTACTCCACGGCGGTGGCGAAGAACGCCGCTCGCGTCGCCGTGAAGCTCTGCGCGTGAGCCAGCATCCAGACGGGGAAGGCGAGCTGGAACGCCAGCACGGCGGCGACGGCCGCCACGGGCACGATCCTCGGCAGCCGGCTGGGCCAGGCCACGGCGACGATCAGCGGCGCGCCGAACACGTAGAAGAAGCGCCCCGCGTTGCTCCCAATCGGCGAGTCCGGCAGGAGATAGGCCGGAACGACGACGACCAGCAACGCGATAAACACCCATTGAAGGGCCCGGCGCTCCGGCGCGGGGCAGCGGCGGGCCAGGGCGATGCCGATGAGGGCGACGATCGTGAGGCCGCCCAGCTCGGCCATGTAGTGATACTCCCACGACGGGGCGGCAAAGACGGCCGCCAGGGCGATGCGCAGTACGCACACGGGGATCAAGGCGAGCGCGAAGACGCCGATGCGTCGTCGCGCCGTCGGGCGCGCGACCAGTGCCGCCAGCAGGAAGATGCCGCCGGCGACCAGGGCCAGCGGATTGGTGAAGACGCCCAGCGCGCAGGGCAGCGCCCCGAGCAGAGGGTGACGGCGCGCCAGCAGCACCAAGCCGGCCATGGTGAGGCACATGGCGAGCAGGAACGGTGCCTGCCCCCAGGCCAGATAGACGACCATGACCGCCGCGAGCGTCCAGGCGGGCGCCCGGCCGCGCACGCCCCAGCCGTCGCGCAGGTAGAGGTGGAAGAGGAGTGGAAGCAGGCCGCCGGAGACGACGGTCAGGAGCGCCCCGGGGACGAACTGCGCCAGCCAGTAGTAGATGATGCCGTAGGTGAGCGTGCCATAGCTGCCCCCGTACCAGAAGTTATCCCAGATCACCGACTGGCCGTCGCGCAGCAGGGCGATCTTGTAGAGATGCGCCGGGTCGTCGCCCCCGGAGATGCCGAAGACGTGCATGGCCAGCATGGCCACGGCGAGCGCCGCGAGCGGCGCCACGGCCAGCCAGAAAAGGGAGCCCCGGGCGGGCAGACGCAGAGCTCGCGGAGCCTCAAGCGCCGCGACGGGGCTGCTCACGCGCGGGATCCGGCCAGACGCATGGCCGCGATGAAGCTCGCGGCCAGCGCCGGACACCGGGGCAAGGACGGGTACAGGGTCGTGGCCAGGCAGCGGCCGAGGGCGAAGCCCTCGGCCTGACCCGGCTCGCCGGCGTCGCCGACGTGATAGGCGAACGACTCCTGCTCCAGCAGGAGAAACTCGAGATCGAACAGCTCGTACAGCAGGTTTTCGCCCTCGTCGAAGGGATTGCCGCGCGCCGCCTGGACGCGCACGTAGCGGGGACGCTCATACCACTCCAGGAGCTCGGCCTCGGCGGGCAGCACGCCGGCCAGCTCATGACTGCGCCCGCGGCTGTCGGCCAGGCGACGGAGCAGCAGCAGCGCGCCGCCCCCCATCGCGAGGGTGGGCAGGCCATCGCCGATCGCTGCGGCGAGCGCCGCCTGCAACTCCCCGTTGCCGGCGAAAGCCGGCAGCTGCTCCTCGTCGAGCTGTCCGGCGAGCAAGAGACCGCTGACGTCCGGCGGCAGCTCACGGTCGCGGGAGACATTGAGCGGCGCGAGCTCGAGTCCCATCGCCCGCAGCATGTCGACATTCTCCAGGGCGAACGGCTCCAGCGGCGGACCCCACGCCACGGCCAGCCTCAGGCCGCCGGCGGCCGGCAGCGGCGTCAGCAGCCGCCGGGCGCGGCCGGGTAAGAAGCCTCGCCGCGACGCCGCCGCCAGGAGGTCGTCGCGCTCGAGATAGGTCCCCGCCTCGGCGCACAGGCGCTGCTCCCTGCCCTTGGGCGGCCGCGGACCGACCTCGCGAAGCGTGCCCGCCGCCGAGTACTCCCTCACGAACTGCTCGCTGGGCGATGGTGGGATCCAGCCGAGGATGGGAAGGCCGACGTCGCGCCGCAACATCTGCCCAAGCTCGGCCGCGGCGCCGCGCTCGTCGCCGCCGACGACGATCACTCCCGCGATCTCGAGGCCACCCGCGAGGGCGCGCACGCCATAGGCCGCGGCCGCCACCGTAGCTCCGCGCTCCCGGGCGTCGAGGACCAGCACCAAAGGCGCGTCGAGACCGGCGGCGATGTCGACGGCCCGCGAACCCTTCACGCCTTGCCAGCGGTCGAGCGCGGGCTGCACCGCCACGAGGAGCACGAGATCGCAGCCCTCGCTCCAGTAGTCGTAGAGCTCCAGCACGGCGGCGTCGTGAAGGGCCGGGTCGAGCACCCGGGGGGCGCGGCCCTCACCGGCGTACAGGAGCCGCCACAGCGGGAGGTCCGCGCCGATGGTGACCACGCGAACGGCGCGCTGCTCGGCGAAGCACGCCTGCAGCGCGCCTGCGGCGAGGGCCACGGCGGGGCCGGGCTCGAGCCCGCACACCACGAGCCGGGGCACAGACATGAACGGGTCCTCCTTTCAGCCGGCCGCGCTCTCCAGACAGACGGCGGTCCGCGCAGCCGGCGGTCCGCGCGAGACGGACTTCAGGTCCCAAGGTAGAATACCTTACTCGCCCGACCCAGAGCGCGGAGGTACGAGTGGAGGGGATGGACCTACGTAAACAACTGCACGACGTGCTGTGGGCTCGCGTGCTCTTCACGCTGGCCCTCCTGCTCGCCGTGCTGTGGGTCCAGATCGATGATCACGGCCTGGTGGCCGCCGAGCTGCTGGTCTCCCTCGCGGTGGTCGTGGTCGCCAACGTGCCGTTCTTTCTGCTCGAAGAACGCGTGGAGACTCGCTACCTGGCCGCGGCCATCGTCGTCGTGGACCTCGCCCTCGTGTGCGCCGCCGTCATCTACAGCGGCGGCACCCTGAGCGCGGTGGCCGTCTTCTATGTGTGGCCCATCGTCCTCGCCACCGCGTTCCTGCCGGCCTGGGTGCCGTACGCGGCGGCGGCGGCGGCCGGCGCGTCCTTCGCCGGCATCTCCGCGCTGCAGCAGGTCGGCCGGCTCCATCCGACGCCCATGGTGGCCGAGATCGACGTGCCCGCCAGCTGGATGCTGATCACGGTGTGCTTGCACGTCGCCGCGTTCCTGCTCATCGCTCTGGTGGCCGGGCGGCTCGCCGCAGCCCTCATGCGCACCACAGTCCAGCTCAGCGGCGCCAAGGCCGACACCGACGAACAGCTGCGGCGCATGCAGTCCACCAATGAGCAGTTCCGCGTGATGAGCGAGAGCAGCCGCGTCTTTCTGCGCCACCAGGACGTGGACGCGCTGATGCCCGAGGCGCTCACGCAGATCATGGGCGCCTCGGGCATCGGCGCGGGCTTCGCCCTCGTGCTCAACCACAACAGCGGCGAGCTCGACCTCAAGGCAGAGCACGGGCCGCTCGACGCGGCCTTCGTGCGCAAGATGAAGGAGCTCGGGATCGCCGATGTCGCCAAGGCCGGGGCGCAGCTTCACGAGGCGGCCAGCGATCCGCAGGTCAGCCGGCTTCTCAAGGCCGCCGAGAAGGGAGGTTTCCACGGCTTCCTCACGGCGCCGCTCGAGGCCAAGCATGAGCTGCTCGGCGTGGTCTGCCTGCTCTACCGTCAGAACGAGGTCGTGCCGACCGCGGCGGTGGCCACCGTTCGCGCACTCAGCGATCAGGTGGCCCTGGTGGTGCGCAACATCCAGTACAACGAAGAGCTCGCGCGCAAGAATCGCGAGCTCACGCACCTCGATGAGCTCAAGAGCGACTTCATGGCCACCATGAGCCACGAGCTGCGCACTCCGCTCACGTCCATCATCGGCTACAGCGACATGCTCCTGAGCGGGATGACCGGCGAGCTCAACGAGAAGCAGGGCCTCTTCGTCGAGAGCATCCTCAAAGGCGGAGAAGCGCTCCTGAACCTGATCAACGACATCCTCGACCTCACCAAGATCGAGGCCGGGCGGCTGGAGCTGAACCCGGAGTCGGTCGACCTGCGCGCGGCTCTGCTCGGCGTGCTGCCCGTCGTCAAGCCGCGCGCGCAGGACAAGAGGATTCGCATCTCGACGTTTCTGCCCACCGATCTGCCGCTGGTGTCGGCCGACCCGCCGAAGTTCAACCAGATCCTGCTCAACCTGCTCACCAACGGCATCAAGTATACGCACGACAACGGCAGTGTAAGCGTGGAGGCGCGGACCGCCGGTGACATGGTCGAGATCTGGGTGAACGACACGGGCATCGGCATGGCCAGAGAGGATCAGGGCAAGGTCTTCCAGCGGTTCACGCAGATCGACTCCTCCGCCACGCGTACGCAGGGCGGCACGGGGCTCGGTCTCGCCATCGTCAAGGAGCTCGTAGAGCTGCACGGCGGCACCATCCGCGTGCAGAGCAAGCTCGGCAAAGGCTCCAGCTTTATCTTCACCATGCCGATATCAACCAAGCCCGCCGATCCGCTGGCGGCCGGCAAGATCAGTTGAGGAGGTGCGCGCCGTGGGCAAGGCCATCCTGGTAGCAGACGACGACCCCGACATCCTGAGCATCGTGTCGATGTCGCTTGAGGCGCAGGGCTACACGGTCTACAGGGCGGCGAACGGACGCGAGGCGGTCGATCTCGCCAAGCAGCATCATCCGGACCTTCTGCTCATGGACATGATGATGCCGATCGTGAGCGGCTACGAGGCCGTGACCGAGCTCAAGGCCGACGCGGCGACCCGCGACATCACCATTGTCGGCCTCTCCGCGAAAGCCATGGCCACCGACATGGAACGCGCCACGGCCGCCGGCATCGACGGCTATATCACGAAGCCCTTCCGCATCGCCCAGGTGCTCACCGTCGTCGAGAGCTATCTGCAAGGCTGAGCGCCGCCGGCTCCTGCCCGCTGCCGCACGCCGGCAGCGGGCAGGAGCCGGCGCATGTGCGGCGAAAAGTCACACGATCATGACGCACTCCCCTCGCATCACCCTGCAGCCCATGCTCTGCGTCGCCGAGGTGGACACCCGACTGACGTGCAGTACCTACTGCGCCGTGTGCCCTTACTACGTGCGCGACCGGCGGATCGGAGAACGGCGCTGCCACCCGCGGCGCACCCACGACCGCCGCATCCTCGGCCGTCTCTGAACGCCGCCCGCGCGGCGGATCGACCAGCGCAGTCGGGTCGACGCGGGGGGAAATGGGGCGCACGTCGCGGACCGGGGGCTCCGCACCCTGGGCCCCTCCTCAGACGCGGCGGCCTATCATGGAAGGCGCTCATCTGCCGATATCGGAAGTACTCGCATTCCTACGAGAGGCGCGCCACGTCGGACAGGCCTGGTGATCAGCGTCGAGGCGGCAGCCTCGGCTACAAACGCGGGGTGAGCCTCCAGCTCAAGACGACCGCGGTCGTGGCGCTCGCCCTGGGCGCCTTCTTCTACGTCGTCACCCACTGGATCGACCTTCAGTCCACCTGGCAGCTTGCCGCCGCGGTGCTCGTCGTGTTCGCGCTCATCGCTCTGATGCTCGACCTGTTGGTCTACCGGCCTCTCAATGGGCTGATCCGGCGCTCTCGCCGAAGGCTCGGCGGCAACTACGAACGCAACGACCCCTACTATCGCGACGAGACCCGCGAGCTCAAGTATCTCGTCGGCATGCTCATCGCCGTCTTCACGGCCGCCGACGACAAGGAGTGGGTGTCGCAGGGCGTGAAGGCGGAGTCACAGGGCATCAAAGCGGAGTCGCAGAGCATCAAGGCGGACCTCGAACGCATGCAGGCGCTGAACCGGCAGCTCATGGACGTCGGCGAGCTCGGCAAGGAGATGAACGCCGCCCTCCCGTACAACGAGACGGTGGCGCGCGTGCTGTCGCGGAGCAGCGCTTTCCTGCACGCGGACTTCGCGGCACTGCTCCTGCTCGACGCCGACGCGCGCGCGTTCTCCGTCGAGGGCTCGTACGGCGTCCTCTCCCCCACGCTCTCCGCCGAGTGCTGCGCCTTCGCCCCGGACTGCCCCGTGCGCCAGGCGATCGCCGGCGGCCGGCTCACGCGCACCAGCGACCACACCTGCACGCTCTTCCCTCACACCATGAAGGGCCAGCTCGTGATCCCCGTCAGCGTCGAGAACATGGGGGACATGGCTGTGCTCGCGACCTCCACATCGGGCGACTACGTCGCTCTGCTCCCCGACGACATCCTCGTGGCGCTGCAGAACCACGTGCAGAGCGCGCTGACAAACGCCCACAAGTACAACGCCATCCGCCGTCAGGTCGTCACCGATCACCTCACGAGCCTCTACAACCGGCGGTACTTCATGAACCGCGCCGCCGAGGAGATCGCGCGAAGCCTGCGCCACCAGGCGCCGCTGAGCGTCCTCATGGTCGACATCGACCATTTCAAGGACTTCAACGACACGTACGGCCACGCCACCGGCGACCACGTGCTGCAGACGGTCGCACGGGCCATGCAGGACGCCCTGCGCAAGCCGGACATCTGCGCCAGGCACGGCGGCGAGGAGTTCGCCGTCTTGCTGCCGAACACGCCCGGCGAGAACGCCTTCTTCGTGGCCGAGCGCATGCGCCGCACGTTGAGCGGCACGCGCTACACCGGCCTCGGGCTCCCGGCTGATGCCAACATCACGATCAGCGTCGGCGTGGCCACCTGCCCGCGCGACGCCACCGACCTCGACGCGCTCATGGAGCTCGCCGACAAGGCGCTGTATCTCGCCAAGGATTTGGGGCGCGACAAGGTGGTGCAACACGGCGTCGAGGAGCGCGAGCGAGTCAGGAACTGAGGCGCGCCGCCGCAGGCGGCGGCGCGAGACCCATCCCCCAGGCGATGACCGCCGGCGGCAAGCAACCCCAGCTCAGCAGGCGATCGTGGAAGTCCCGCAGGGAGCCGCCCCGCCGGCGTTCGTAGAGCGCCGCGAGACGCTGCACCTCGCGCTTGCCGAGCAGATAGCTCATGGCCTGACCCGGCTCGCTCGCGTAGCGCCGGCACTCAAGCTCGGCCTCGTAGCGGTTCATGTGCGCCTCGGCGCACAGATAGTTGACGGCCGCCGGCAGGTCCATGACCCCCAGATGCAGCTCGACGTCGATGACCACCCGGCAGGCACGCCACACCTGGTCGTTGAGGCGCATAAGGCGCGCTGCCGGGTCGGCAAGCAGACCCTGCTGCTCCATGAGCTCCTCGCAGTAGAACGCCCAGCCCTCGACGAGGATGTTGCCGCCGCTGGGGATGTGGGCGATGCGGCGCGCGAGGGTCGTCGCGCGATTGGCGCTCACGAGCTGCAGGTGATGGCCGGGGTACGCTTCGTGCACGCCGGTCGTGGCCAGCGAGGCGCGGGGATGACTCCGCAGCGCCGCCTCCCGCTCTGCTGCGGGCAGGCCGTCGCGCGGCGGCGTGACGTAGTAGAAGCCGAGCTGGCGAGCGTCGTAGGGACCGGGCGGATCGTAGGCGGCGAAGGGCAGCAGGCTGCGCAGGAAGGTAGGGGTTGCCATGACGGCGAGCTCCTCACCGGGCGGTAGACTGACGATGTCGCGAGCGGCGACGTGCGCTCGCGCGGCCATCACGGCGCGCCGGTAGGCGGCCACAAGGTCGTCCGCCGCCGGGTGGTCCGCCTGAAGCGCGGCCACGGCCGACGCCGCGTCGCCGTGGCCGAGCCGGGCCGCGACCTCCTCCATGTCGTCTTTGGTCGCGGCCAGCACCTCGCGCCCGTAGCGCGCCAGCTCCTCGGGCGCGTCGTCGAGCACATGCTCCCAGCGCAAAATGTCCTCGAGCACGAGGCGGCCGGCGCCGCACTCCACCGCGGCCCCAGGCAGCAGACCGTCGTGCAGATGGCGGCGAAAAGCCGCGAGCGCCGCGCAGGCCGTCTGCGAAGCCCGATCGAGGGCGCCCTCTTGACCGGCACTGGCGGCAAAGGCACAGGCCGTGGGCCCGGCCAGATCGAGGAGCCCGTCGACTTGGTCAAGACCCGCGCGGACCAAGGCCAGCGGCAGCCCCGGCTCGAGGTTGACGCGCGCCTCTTCCAGCAGGCCCGGCGTGGCGCCCAGCCTGCCGGCGAGCGCCTCGACACGCTCGGCCGGCGATCCGAGCTCGCGGGCGAGCAGCGGGAAGAGACCGGAGAGGACGTCGAGGTAGGCCCCGGGACAACGGTGCTGGACGCGACGCAGCTCGAGATCGCGAAGCTGCCGGCGCGCGATCTGCAGGCCGGCAAAGGCGTCGACCGCCGTCGCCACCTCCTTGTCGCGGAGCAAGGGCAGAAGGGTGCGCTCATGGCGGCGGAGCATGCCGATGCGCCGCGCGACCGCCTCCGCCGACCACGAGGGCAGCCGGCCGGCTGAGGCGGTCAGGCCGAGCCCGGTAGCGAGGACCGGATTGTCGGCGAGGAGATCGTCGAGGAACGCCTGGATGGCCGGCTCCGCAGCGCTCGGCGCGCCGGGCCGCGCTGCACCCGCTCTCACGTCTGACATGATTGACCTCCGTTGATGGCACGCGCGCCGCCTTGGGGAGACGGCCCGGCGAGCGCCGCGCGCGCCTCGTCGAGCAAGCGCCGCGGATCGGGCCACTCGCTCAGGCCGAGCGCGCGGCCAGCCTCGTCGATGAGGCCGCAGAGCCTCGCTTCGACGTCGGCGGGCAGGCCCGCGGGCTCGTCGGCAAGATGCATCCACATGCGCTCGCGCGCCGCCTCCAGGACGTTGGTGCGCCCACGCGAGAGCCACTCCTGGAGGCCGCCATGGTAGGAGAGGGAAGTCGGGCAGGCTTCGCTACGCAGGTAGGTGCGCGTCTGTCGCACGCCGAGAAAGCTGCCCGCGAGAACACCCTCGACGAGCGCCTCGACGTCGAGCGCCTCGGCGTCCCAGGGGCGCTCCTCGAGGGCGTAGAACAGGTAGCCGAGGATCTCGTCGTCGATCTCGATCTGCTCGAGGCCGGCGGCTACCACCGAGTGCAGGCCGCCGACCCCCGAGAGGTAGCGCGGACGCGCCAAGGCGCCCAGCAAGCCGTTGATGGCGCGCTCGTAGCCGTTCTGCGCGTCCACGACCTTGGCGTCGGTGGCCAGTCCGTAGCAGTCGCAGGGCAGGCCGCAGCGGCGCGCCAGAAGCGTGGCGCCGGCGGCGCAGAGGCCGAGGACCGGCGTGCCCCACAGGGCCGTGCCGGTGCGCGGGTCGCTCGCCTGCAGCCGAGGACCGTAGAAGCACGGCGTGCCCGGGTTCACGGCCTGCACGACGACTACCCCCGCCAGCACCTCGGCGTGCTGCTGCGCCAGCGCCGCGGCCAGCGCGGCGGGGCCGGTCGTGCCGGCGGTGGGCGCCGGGAGGATCTGGCAGACGGCGCCGGCCCGCGCGGCCACAACGAGGCCCTCGCCGACCTCGCCGCCGAGCTGCAAGGGGGACACCGGCGAGAAATACACGCTGAGCCGGCGCGCGCCGCGGGCCGCGCCGTCCCCCACGACGGCGTCCGCCATCTCGAGCAGATACTCGACCTGCGCGGCGAGCGACACTCCAGGACCGCCGATGCACTTGTCCGACTCGCTCGCCAGGGCAAGGTAAGAGTAGAGCGGCGCGAGGACGCCGGGCACGTCCTGCGGCGAGAGCAGCGGATTGAGCGAGTGCTGGTTTCGGAGGTGGTGCATGAGCCGGCCGGCGGCCACCTGGTCGGCGAAGGTCGACGGCCGCGGCCGGCCCGTCGATGGATCCAGGACGAGCGCCGTCTCGCCGGTGTTGTGGACGTACACCGGCCCAGGGTCGGGGTCGATCGCGAGGTCGTTGGCGGGGTCGCGCGCGCCCTCGGTGAATTCGCGCGGGCAAGCTGCCAGCGCCTCGGCGACCACGGCGCCGGGAATGAGCACGCGGTCGCCCACGCCGGCGGTGCAGCCGGCGCCCAGCATGAGCGTGCGCAGCGCCGGCGAGGGCGCCTTGACGCCCACGCGCCTGAGCACCTCGAGAGCGGCCGCATGGATCGCCGCGAGGGCCTCGTCCGACCACGACGGCGAGACTCCCGCGCGCATCAGCGAGCGCGGAGAGGCAGATCCCTTCAATGCCTGCCCCTCCCCCGCCTGGTGATCGCGGCCTATTCCTCGACGGCGCGGCCGCGGAAAGGACGCACGAGCAGCAGGACGATGACGATGACGACGAGCGCCACGACGACGGCGATGACGATCGGCGCGGTGCTCGACGACTGCGACGTCTGGGTCGTGGCGGCCTTGGGACGCACCTGGACGTAGCTGTCGATGTTGTCGCCCGAGAGCACGACGAGGCCGTTCGCCGACGGGTACGGCACCCAGCCTTCCCACTTGCCCGTGTTGTAGGCGATGAGCGCCCGCGGATAATACAGCACCGCGTAGGGCGCCTCCTCGTAAAAGAGCTGCTGCATGCGCGTGACCTGCCCCTTGCGCACGGCCGGGTCGGTCGCAGAGGCCTGGTCCTGGTACAGCTTGTCGTACTCGGCGCTCGACCAGCAGCAGTCGTTCCACATCTCGATCTGCGAGGTGATGAAGTCGGCCAGCATGTAGTCCGGGTCGATGTTGCCCGACCAGCCCCAGACGAACATGTCGAAGTCGGGGGCGTAGGTGCTGCCCTTGTAGTTCCAGATGCCGTCGCTGATCGACCCGTCGTTGGACACGGTCAGCACGATGTCGATGCCGATGGACTTGAACGAGCCGGCGAGGAGCTTGCCGGCGCGTTGCTGCTCCGGCGACTCGCTGCGCGTCCAGAGCCGGAGCTCAATGGGCTTGCCCTTCTTGTCCTCGCGGACGCCGTCGCCGTTCGAGTCCTTATAGCCGGCGGCGTCGAGCAGCTGCTTGGCCTTCTCCAGGTCGTAGCCGAACTTCTCGGCGTCCGTCGGCGTCCAGGCGTCGTCGGTGCTGGGCACCAAGATGGACTCACCGACGTCGGCGTACCCGCCCATGCAGGTGGCGACGATCTTCTGCTTGTCGACCGCCCAGCTGATCGCCTGGCGGAACTTCATGTCCTGCAGCACCGGGTTCGCCAGCGAGTTGGGGCTGGCGTACGTGTTCATCGCGAGCTCGACCAGGTACTTCTGCTGGGCCGCCGTCGCGGTGATGCCGGGCTCGCTCTTGAGGGCGTTGAACTGCGCGACCGGCACGCCGAAGGCCACGTCGATGTTGCCGGACTTGAGGTCCATCGTCATGGTGTCCTGATTCGTGTACACCTCGAAGATGATCTCATCGATCTTGGGGGCGCCCTTCCAGTAGTCCTTGTTCGCGACCATGCGGACGTACTCGCCCTTCTTGATATCGACCACCTGGAAGGGCCCGGAGCCGATCACCGGCGGCTTGTTCTGGAAGTCGTTGCCGGCGCTCTTGCCGCTGATGTTGCTCCAGACGTGCTCGGGCACGATCGGGATCCAGAGGCGCAGCATGTTGGACTTCGGCTTGCTCAAGTAGAACTTGACGGTCGAGTCGTCGACGGCGACGGCTTTCTTCATGTTGACCGTATACGTGGAGAACGCCGAGAGGTCGTTGTCGATGATGTAGTTGTAGGTGAAAGCCACATCATTGGCGGTCACCGGCTGGCCGTCCTGCCACTTCATGCCGGGGTGGATCTTGAAGGTCCACACGAGACCGTCCGGCGAGGTCGACCAGCTGTCGGCGACCTCGGGCCTCACGTCGCCATTGGGGGCGTAGCCGACGAGCATGTCGTAGTTCAGGTGGTACACCTCGTAGGCGGGCACCGAGTAGCCGACGAACGGGTTCAGGCTGTCCACATCCTGAGTGATGCCGATACGGAGGACCTTCTTCTCAGCGCCCGGTGAAGGCGAAGCGCTGGCGGCGGCTCGAGCCACCCCCCCTGCCAAGCCGATCAGAAGCACCGCCGCGACGATCGCGAGAGCAAACCTGCGCATTGCCCGACCTCCCCACATCGACCCCACGGGACCCCCATGGAACCCGTGCTCCCAACTCTACACGCGCGACGCCGTGCCCACCAATGCCACGGCTACGGACGTCACTCGGCGGACTGCTGCCAGTATGCGATCAGAGGCTCGCGTCGGTCCCCCTTGATCTCGTCGACGAGGGCGACTGGAGGATGGGTATACTGCGCTTGACCGTTCAAGGAAGTGAGGCGCGTGGCACCGACGCACCAGACCGCTGTGGACCTCGCGCCGGCCCAACTGGCGGCGTGGCGCGGCATGCTTCGCGCGCAGGCTGAGCTGCTTCGCGGACTGGACGCGGAGCTCACGTCCGCGCACGGCTTGGCGCTGCGGTCCTACGAGGTGCTTCTCCACCTGACAGACGCTCCCCGGCAGCGCCTGCGCATGAGCGACCTCTCGCACTCCGTGCTGCTCAGCGCCAGCGGGATCAGCCGGCTGGTCGACCGCCTGGAGCGTGACGGCTTTGTGCGCCGCGAACGATGTGGCGAAGACGGACGCGGGTACTGGGCGGTGCTCACGACGCGCGGGGAGGCGAAGTTCAGCGAGGCGCGGACCACCCATCTGGCAGGCGTGCGACGCCTGTTCCTGCGGCATTTCACCGACGACGACCTGACCCGGCTGGCAGGCTACTGGGAGCGCGTGGCGCCGGGCGCCGCGGAGCCCGTGGAGCCTGTCGCGGACGAGGGTGACGGCGCGTGAGCGACGTTATCGTCGTCGGCGCCGGCCTCGCCGGGCTGTGCTGCGCGCGGGAGCTCGCGGACCACGGCCTGGACGTCCTCGTGCTCGAGAGAGGCGACGCTCCCGGCGGTCGTCTGCGCACCGACGAGGTGAACGGCTTCCTGCTCGACCGCGGCTTTCAGGTGCTGCTGACCGCGTACCCCGAAGCGCGTCGCGCGCTCGACTACGAACGTCTGGGCCTGCGCCCGTTCTACGCCGGCGCGCTGGTCCGCCACCACGGCGGCTTTGCGCGCGTAGCCGACCCGCTGCGCCACCCTCTGGGCGCCGCGCGCAACCTGCGCGCCGGTCCCGGCAGCCTCGTCGACAAGCTTCGCGTCGCGCGCCTGCGCCGGCGCCTGTCGCGCGCCTCGCTGAACGAGGTGCTCGAGGCGCCGCAGGTGAGCATGGCCGAGGCGCTGCGCCTTGAGGGATTCTCGCGGGAGATCGTGGACGGCTTCTTTCGCCCCTACCTCGGCGGCATCTTTCTCGACCCGGCCCTCGAGACCTCGAGCCGGCTGTTCGCCTACGTGTTCAAGCTGTTCGCGCAAGGCGAGGCGGCCTTGCCGGCCGCCGGCATGCAGGCGATCCCTCGCCAGCTCGCCGAGAGCCTGCCGAAGGGGGCCGTTCGTCTGGCCGCCACCGTCGAAGCGGTCGACCGCGGCGGCGTGACGCTCGCCGGCGGCGAGCGCCTCGAAGCCGGCGCGGTGGTGGTCGCGACCGACGGCCCGGAGGCGGCGAGGCTCACCGGCGCCGTGGAGACGCCGGCCGCCCGGGCAACGACCTGCATGTACTTCTCGGCCGAGCGCTCGCCGCTCGGCGAGCCGATCCTGGTCCTCGACGGCGAGGGCCGCGGCCCGGTGAACGACCTGTGCGTGCCGAGCGACGTGGCGCCGAGCTACGCGCCGCCCGGGGCGGCGCTGATCTCGGCCACCATCCTCGGCATCCCTCCCCTGGACGACGACGGCCTCGAGGCCGTCGTCCTCGAGCAGCTCCGCCGCTGGTTCGGCGCCCAGGTAGACGGCTGGCGGCGGCTGGCCGTGTACCGCATCCCATTCGCGTTGCCGGCGCAGCCACCCGCGGTCCTGGCTCTGCCCCAGCGCCCCGTGCGCCTGCGCGACGGGCTCTTCGTGTGCGGCGACCATCGCGACACGGCCTCGATCCAGGGAGCGATGGTCTCGGGGCGCAGGGCCGCCGCCGCGCTGCGCGGCAGCGACAGCGGCCCTTCCTGCGCCCTGTAGCCCCGCAGCGCGAGCCGGGCGTCCCGCTCAGGCCTTGCCGAGCGCCAGCCCGAGGCACATGACGAGAAGGACGACCGCGGTGACCAGCACGTAGCGCCGGTCGCGCTCCCTGACGAAGACCACGAGCGATCCCGCGACGCGCACGAACGGCGTGCCGATGAGCACGATGAGGCCGAGCGAGAGGTAGGCCGCCGGGCGCAGCGCGGCGAGCCCGCGAGGAAGCTCGGCGAGCGGCACGACCCCGCGAGGAAGGCCGGCTCCCCGGGCGACGCTGAGGGCCAGACCTGCCGCCATGAGCGCGACGCTGAGCGCGATGCCGCACAGCAGGATCCAGCGGATGGCGCGCTCGACCGGTTCCATGACGTGCGCGGGGGCCGCAGGCCCCTGCCGCGGACGGGCGCTCACAGCCCGAGGCCCAGGCCGCTGAGGAGCATCATCACGGCGAAGCCCGCGAGGACCACCTGGAAGATGATGCCCAGCGCTCGCGCCGAAAGGCGCATGGCGAAGCGAGGTCCCAGGCGGGCGCCGGCAAGGATGCCGAGCGCGGCGGGCACGGCATAGTACGGGTCCATGTAGCCGCGCCCGTAGAAGATGGCCGCGCCGGCGGCGGCCGTGACCCCGATCATCAGGTTGCTGGTCGCGATCGTCGCCTTGAGGGGGACCCCCATCACCAGGTTCATGATCGGCACCTTGAAGGCCCCGCCGCCCACCCCCAGAAGCCCTGAGACGTTGCCTGCCCCGAGACTGAGCACGAAGCCGAGGCGCGGGCGCCGCACGCCGTACTCGACGGCGCGCCGGGCGGCCGGGTCGTAGTAGGCCGCCTCGAGCACGCCGGTGCGGGCCGGCGTCGCGTCGCCGCCGCGGCGGTTCATCTGCCAGGCGACGTAGGCGAGCAGGGCCGCGAAGCAAAACTGCAGCACGCGGCCGTCGATCAGCACCGCGGTGATGCCGCCGGCCACGGCTCCCACCGACGTCGCGACCTCGAGCAGCATCCCCAGACGGATGTTGGTCATCCCCCGGCTGACGAACGTGGTCTGCGCCATCGACGAGGTCGCGATCACGCAGACGATGCTCGTGGCGATGGCGACCTTGATGGGTACGCCGAAGGCCAGGCTCAGCATCGGCACCATGATGACGCCGCCGCCCACCCCGAGCATGCTGCCGAAGACGCCGGCGACGAAGGCCACGGCGAGGAGTGCGATGAGGACGCCCGTGGCGGCCGCCTCAGTCGTCGCCGGCGGGCGGCCGCCGCAAGCGCTTCACGCCGGCGCGGCCCTTCTTGGCGGCGAGGCGCCGCTCCTTCGCCGCGCGCGAGGGCCTCGTGGCCCTGCGCGGCGGCGGCGGCGGCGCGTTGAGCTTGACGAGCTTGAGGCGCAGGCGGCGCAGCGCGTCCATCTTGTTAAGGTACTGGCTGCGCTGCGCCCGGCAGGTCACGGTGAGGCCCGTCGGCCTGTGGCGCAGCCGCACGGCACTGTCGGTCTTGTTCTGGTGCTGGCCGCCGGGACCGCCGGCGCGAAAGGTCTCGACCTCGCACTCGGCGAGGAGGGCTGCGTCGCTCTCGGGGATGTCAGAAGGCGGGCACATGCGCGCGGCAGCGGCGGCGCGGCAAGCGCCGCCGTCGCCAAAGCCTACCATCCCTCGTGATAGCCTCAGGGTATGCTCGCCATCGTTTTGGCCCTCGGGGCATCGATCGGCTGGGGCTCCGGCGACTTCCTCGCGGGCCTCACCACCCGGCGTGCCAGCCTCTGGGCGGTGATCGTCGGCAGCCAGGCGACCGGCCTCGTGGGCGCCACGCTCGTGGTCGTTCTCGCCGGACACAGATGGCCGGGGCTGCACGCCGTGTGGCCGGTCCTCCTGGGCGGGCTGGCGAGCGTGGTCGCCATCTCCTGCTTCTACAAGGCCCTCGCCATAGGCTCGATGAGCATCGTGGCGCCGATCAGCGCCGCCAACGCTCTGATCCCCTTCCTCGCCGGGCTGGCGGCCGGCGAGCGCCCGAGCGCCCTGCAGCTCGCCGGCGTGGCGCTCGCCGCCGCCGGCGTCGTGCTCGTGGCCAGTGAGCGTGCCCGCGCCGGCGACACCATCGGCGTCGCCGCGCTGCCCAACGAGCCGGCGGTCGAGCCGGCGGCCGTCACGTCGGCGCAGATCGCGGCGCACCCGTCTCGCCGCAACCAGCGCAGGGCCGTCGTCCTGGCCCTCGCGGCAGCCGTGATGATGGGCCTGGTGCTGGTAGGCTACGACGCCACGGCGCGCTACGACGCGCTGTGGGCCATGCTGGGCGGGCGCATCTCCTCCGCGGTCGTGTTCACCGTGGTCTTTCTGGTGCTGCGCCCGCGCTTCGCGATGCGGCGCTCTGCCCTACCGTTCGTGGTCGCCGTCGGCCTCCTCGACACGGGATCCAACGGCCTCTTCGCGCTCGCCACGACGCACGGCTACCTGAGCCTCGTCAGCGTGCTCGGCGCCGTGTATCCAGTGGTCACCGTCCTGCTGGCCTACGGCCTGCTGCGCGAACGCGTCGCCCCGCACCAGATGGTGGGCGCCGTCGGGGCGCTGGCCGGCGTCGCCCTCATCGCCGCAGGATGAAGCCCTTCGCCGAGCTCGAGTTGCGCGGCCCCTCTGGCGAGCCGGTGGACCTGCGTCGCACTCTGCTGTCTCACGGCGTCGCCGCACTGCCGCCGGCCTCCCTCGACGAGGCGGCGGGCGCGCTGACGGTGACCCTGCCGGCCGCGCGCGGCCCGCGGACGCTCAGGATCACGGCCGGGTCGCCGGCGTCGGCCTTGCCGCTGCCGCGCGGCGCGGCGCGGCGCGGACGCGGCGGCCCGGCTGCGCTGCTGTCGCTCGCCGACGCCGGCCTTCCCTGCGGTCCCGCCGAAGCGGCGGCGCTCACCGCGACGGCGCGGCGCATGCTCTGCCTTGACGACGATCTCAGCACCTTCTACGCGCACGCCGCGACCGACCCCGACCTCGCCTGGGCCTGCGCCGGCGCGGGCCGCATGCTGCGCAGCCCGACGGTGTTCGAAGACGTCATCAAGACGGTGTGCACCACGAACTGCGCCTGGTCGGCGACGGAGCGCATGGTCGGCGCCCTGGTCGAGCACCTCGGCGAGCCGGCCCGCGGGGCCCCGCCCGGGAGCCCGGTGGGCCGCGCTTTTCCGAGCGCGGAGCGCATGGCCGCGGCGGAGGAGGGTTTCTACCGCGAGGTAGCCAGGGCCGGCTACCGCGGTCCCCGCCTTCGCGCTCTGGCGGTCGCCGTCGCCGCCGGCGAGCTCGATCTCGAGGAGCTCTTCACGTCCTCGCCCGCGGAACTGCCCGACGACGAGGCGGAACGCAGGCTCCTCGCGCTGCCCGGCGTGGGGCCGTACGCGGCCGCGCAGGTGATGATGCTCGTGGGCCGCCATTCGCGGCTCATCCTGGACTCGTGGACGCGGCCCAAATACGCGCGGCTGATGGGCAAGCCGCCGGGGAAGATTGTCGCCGATCGCACGATCAGCCGGCGCTTCGGCGCCTACGGCGCCTACGCCGGACTCGCCTTCTGGCTGTTCGTCACCCGGGACTGGGTGGACGACGAGCCCAGCGCGGAGCGGCCGCCCGCCTGACGCTCCCGTCCGGCGGCCTCACGGCTGTTGCGGTATGCCCCAGTCCTTCTCGATGACGTCGAGCGTGGCCTGTGCCATGCGGTCGCCGCCGGCGCGCGAAAGATGGATCCCGTCGGGAGCGCGCATGAGCACCGGGTCGCCATTCGTGCCCGGAAGGTACTCCGAGTAGGAGCCCTTCTCGTTGGCGAACAGCGCCCACGTCGGGATGTAGAACACGCCCGGGTGCTTCTCGGCCTCCGCCTGGTAGATGTGGTCCATCATCGAGATGCGATCCCGGTAGCCGGCGTCACGCATGATCGGATTGCCCACCCAGTACACGCGGCGGCCACCCCGGGTGAGGATGTCCATGGCCTTGCTCACACGCTTCGCGTACTCGGCTTGCCAGGCTTTGGTCCCGACCTTGAGGACCTTGCCGTCGTGGAGGAAGTTCTGCGCGTCGTTGGCGCCGAAAAGCACCGCCGTGGCGTCGGGGTCGAATTCCACGATCTGATCGATCATGCGCTGCGGCCAATCGAAGAAGTCCGGGCGGCTCAGACCACTCGACACCTTGTAGTCGAGCTTGGCCTTGATGAGGTGGGTCTCCTCGGCGAGGTTCTCCAGCGACGACCCAAAGACCTGGGCCATGGAGTCGCCAATGATGTAGAGACGCAGCGGGTCCTTGCGGGTGATCTTCCGCGGCCACTTGGGCTTCGCCTTGCCGCTCACTTCGGCGATGGAGTGGTGCGCGCTCTCGCCGCGCCCGAGCATGGCGCTCAGCGCTTCCGCCGGCCGGTCGAGCTGCAACGCGCCGCTGAGCACGACCATGGGCTTGAGCAGGGCGAGCTGGACGCTGCGCGCGGTGCCCAGCGGCTTGCCTTTCACCGCGGTCTCGATGGACTTGGCGTCGAGCAAGCCGGCGACGAAGAAGCCGATGAGCATGGCCGCGAGGACGGCGCCGGCGGAGAGCCGGCGGCGGCGCGGCCGGCGGCGCTCGGGCACGTGCCCGAGCGCGTCCGCGCCGAACGGGCCGCCGGGGCCGTCGCCGGCGGCCGGCGCGCCGCCCTGCGCGCCCTCGCCGGGGTCGAGCCAGTCCTGCCACTCGTCGTCCGCGCCGCGCGCCGGAGCGGAGCGGCGCGAACCAGCGGCGCCCTCGGCGGCCGCCGCGGCGTGCCTGTACCGGCGGCGCAGCCGAACGCCTTCGTCGCCGGATGGCCGAGCCTCGTCCGGGACGCGCCGCGTGCGCGGCGCCTCGGGGGCGCGCCGCGGCGGAGGGCCGGGCGCGCGGCTCGGCGGCCGCAGGCCGTCCCACACGAAGAGGTCGTCGTCGCCTTCGTCGAAGGGCAGCCTCTGCGCACCTTCGTCGTGTCTGTCGTCGTCAGCCAAGCTCAGCCGCCTCGTGCCGGTCGCCCGTCAGAACTTGAAGTAGAGGAACTCGGCCGCGCCCTGCGGACCGAGCGTATTGATGAGGAACAGGGCGACGGCCAGCACGGCCCCCTGCCCTATCCAGCCGATGCCCGCGAGGCCGTCTTCGAGGCGCTCGATCAGGCGGCGCGGGACGTACTGGATGCCAATGCCGAGCACGACCAGGCCGACGACGGGCCAGGTGACCGCCGCGCCGATGCTGCCCAGCCCGGCGACGAGCCGCCAGAGCACCGCCAAGGCGCCGCCGATCGAGTCGGCGCGGAAGAACACCCACGCCACGCTGACGAAGGCGAACACGGCGAGGCGCTGGAGCGCGCGCGCCCCGGCCGTCACGCCCGGCTCGGGCAGGCCCCGCGCCTGGCGCGCGTCGGCGCGGGCGCGCTCCAGCGCGAGGCCCACGCCGTGCATGCCGCCCCAGAGCACGAACGTCCATCCCGCGCCGTGCCAGAGCCCGGCGAGGAGGAACGTGACGATGAGATTGACGTAGGTGCGCCCACGGCCCTTGCGATTGCCGCCGAGCGGGATGTAGAGGTAGTCGCGCAGCCAGCTCGACAGGGTGATGTGCCAGCGCCGCCAGAAGTCCTGGATGCTGCGCGCCGTGTACGGCGCGTTGAAGTTCTCGGGCAGTTCGAAGCCGAGGAGCAGGGAGATGCCGATGGCGATGTCGCTGTAGGCGCTGAAGTCGCAGTAGATCTGCACCGAGTAGGCGGCGATCCCCCAAAGGGTCTCCCAGGCCGAGAACGACTGCGGTGAGGCGAAGACGCCGTTCACGATGTGCGTCGACAGGTAGTCGGCGATCAGCATCTTCTTGGCGAGGCCGCCGAGGATCAGGATGAAGGCGCGGCCGGCGTCGACGCTACGCGGGTCGCGCGGCGTGCGGAGCTGCGGCAGGAAGTCGCGGGCGCGGGCGATCGGACCCGCGAGCAGGTACGGGAAGAACGCGACGTAGACGCCGAAGTCCAGGGTCGAGGCCGGCGCCAGCTCACCGCGATAGATGTCGATCGTGTACGTGAGCACGCGGAACACGAGGAACGAGATGCCCACCGGCAGCAGGATCCGCAGAAGAGGCAAGGGAGCGCCGAGACCGATGCCGTGGAGCAGGTCGTCGAGATTCGCGGCAAAGAAGTCCATGTACTTGAAGTAGCCCAGCGCCGCCAGGTTGGCGACCACCGACAGAAGCAGCCAGCGCTTGGCGGCGCGCCCGCCGCCGCGGCGGCGGGCGCGCGCGATCTGCACGCCCAGCGCCTGGTTCACAAACGTGGCCGCAACGAGCAGCAGGACGAAGCGCCAGTCCCACCAGCCGTAGAAGACGTAGCTGACGGCGATGATGAACCATTTCCACAGGCGCAGACGCGGCATCAGAAGCCAGTTCGCCGCGTACACAACCAGGAAGAAGACCGCGAACGTGATGGTGGGGAAGAGCATGCCCGCGATGGTACACCAGTGGCCGCGGGCCGCGCAGCGGTCCCCGCGAGACCCACCTGCCCGCCGCTGCGGCGGGCCGGTGGGGTCAGAGCTGCGCGATCAGGGCGCCGGAGTGGCCGTCGCAGACGCCTTCGGCGACGGCGACGCGGAGCCGGCGCCCGGCTTCTTCTTGCCGAGCCAGTCGGCCTTGATGGCCGCCATCACGACCTCGGCGAGGCGCAGACCGCCGGCGTAGGTGAGGTGCTCGCCGTCGGCCTCGCGGACCTGCTGCATCTGGCCGTTGTCGTCGCGAAGATACTGCGCGTAGCCCCCGCCGGCGCCGCTGAACACCTGATAGGCGTCGATGTACTGCACGCCCGGGTGCTTCTCGGCGGCGCTGCGGAAGATGTCGTTCATGAGGCGGATCTGGCTGTCGTAGGTGGAGCCCGGCATGATGGGTTGGCCCACCCAGTAGATGCGCCGCACGCCGCCGTCAAGAAGGATCGCCAGCGCCTCGTCGACGCGCCTGCGGTACTCCTTCTCCCAGCCGCTGGAGCCGAACTGGTACACCTTCCCCGAGGACGTCTGCACGCCCTGGTTGTCGTTCGCGCCCCACATCACCACCGCGGCGCCCGGGTCGAACGCCTTGACCTGCTGCTGGAGCTGCGCCGGCCAGTTGAAGAAGTCGGGCCGCACCAGCCCCGTGGAGATGTGGTAGTCGAGCAGCGGCTTGATGAGGTGCGTATCGTTGGAGAGGTTCACCAGCGCCATGCCGGGGATGCCGGCCATCGAGTCGCCGGCGATGTAGAGGTGGAGCGGGTGACCAGGGTAGGGCTTGGGCAGCGGCTTGTCAGGAGGCTTCGGGCGGGGCTTGCCCGAGGCCGCTGTGGGCCGCGGCGTGGGCCGCGGCGTGACGACCACGACCGCGACGGGCTGGGGCCCGGGGTCGGGCTTGCCGAGCATCGCGGCCGCGAACCTCGCCGGCCGGTCCAGGAAGAACCAGTGGCTCACGGCCGCGGCCGGGCTCACGAGCGCGAGCCGGAAGCTGCGTTGACCGCCGAACGGAAGCTCCATGGCGGTCTTCTTCATGGCCGGAGCGTTGAACAGCACCCCGAGGACGAAGGCCACGAGGATCGCGACGAGCGCGCTGGCGGCCGTCCGCCTGCGGCGGCCGAAAGGCAGCTTGACCGGGTCGCGGTCGCCCATCAGAAGCGGAAGTACAGGAAGGCGGCGGGGCCGGCGGGGCCCAGGACGTCGAGCAGCATGAAGCCGACGGCGAGCAGCACGCCCTGCACGAGCGGGTTGAGCAGCGAGAAGCCCGCCTCAACCCGCTCGTACAGACTGCGCGGCACATACTGGATGCCAATGCCGACGGCGATCACGAGCAGGAGAGCCGGCGTCACGGCGACGCCCACGCTGCCCCAGCCGCGGAAGAGCTGGGCGAGCACGCTGAGCGCCGCCCCGAACGTGGTGGAGCGAAAGAACACCCAGGCGAACGTGACGAAGGCGAACACGCCCAGGCGCGGCCACACCCCGCCGCCCCAGGGCCGCGGGTCGATCTCGGGGGCGCCGAGGGGCGCGCCTGCGGCGCGCCCGGCCGGCGGCCCGCCCGCAGCCATCGCCGCGAGCAGTTCCGTGCTGCGTCCGAGGTCACCCGTATCCACGAGCTGCGGCGCGACCTGGCGCGAGCGGCGCCGCGCGCGCGCCTTGCGCACATCGAGGCGCCGGTGTTCCACGACCTGCGCCCCGCCGTGCAGGAAGCCCCAAAAAACAAAGGGCCACCCGGCGCCGTGCCAGAGGCCGCCGAGCACCATGGTGATCATGATGTTCACGTAGGTGCGCGTCTGGCCCTTGCGGTTGCCGCCCAGCGGGATATACAGGTAGTCGCGCAGCCAGCGGGAGAGCGTCATGTGCCAGCGACGCCAGAAGTCCTGCACGGAGATCGCGGTGTAGGGGGCATTGAAGTTGTCCGGCAGCTCGAAGCCGAGGAGCAGCGAGATGCCGATGGCGATGTCGGCGTAGGCGCTGAAGTCGCAGTAGATCTGCACCGAGTAGCCGATGATGCCGAGCAGGGTCTCCAGCGACGTGTACTGGCCGGGCGTCGTGAACACCCCATTGACGATGTGCGTGGCCAGATAGTCGGCGAGCAGCATCTTCTTGGCGAGCCCGGCGAAGATCAGAAAGAAGGCGCGCGACGTGTCGACGCGGCGGGGATCTCTGGGGCCGGCGAGCTGCGGCAGGAACTCGCTGGCGCGCGCGATCGGCCCGGCCATGATGTACGGAAAGAAGGCGACGTACACGGCGAAGTCGAGCAGCGACGAGGTGCGCATCCTGCCGCGATACACGTCGACGACGTAGCTCAGCACGCGAAAGGTGAGGAACGAGATCCCGACCGGCAGCACGATGCGCAGCAACGGCAGGTCGGCATTGAGATGAAACACGCCGAGGAAGTTCACGACGGAGGTCACGAAGAACCCGTAGTACTTGAACCAGCCTAGAACGCCCAGATTCACGGCGACGGCCGCGGCCAGCAGCCACTTTCTGGCGGAGGCCCCCGCCGTGCGCGCGAGCGCCGCAGCGAACAGCTGGTTGGCGACGGCGCTGAGCGCCAGGAGCAGGACGAAGCGCCACTCCCACCAGCCGTAGAAGACGAAGCTGGCGAGAAGGATGAACGGCTTCCACAGCCGTGGTCTGGGCATGAGCAGCCAGTTCCCGATGAAGACCAGCAGGAAGAAGACCGCGAATGTGAAGGTGGGGAACAGCATGCGTGCGTATCCGGACCCAGTCTAGGGAAAGGGACGGCCCGCCGCCAGCGGGCGTTCGCGGGGGGCGGCGCGGCGCGCGGCTGCATCCCGTATCATCGAGGCATGACCGAGCCCCTCCCTCTCACGCAGAACGCGCTGCGCCCCGGCGTCATCGAGCTCGCCTACGGCGAACCGGACCCGGCGCTGCTGCCCGTCGATCTCGTCGAGTCCGCCGCTGCCAGGGTGCTTCGTGAGCTGGGCCCCGGCGCAATTGCCTACGGCACGCGCTCGGGACCTCTGGGCCTGCGCCGGGCCATCGCCACGCGCATCGCCGCCCGCGAGGGACGCGAGGTCGCCGAGACCGGCGTGTACGTCAGCGGCGGCAGCTCACAGGCCCTCGACCTCATCCTCACGGTCTTCACCGGCCCCGGCGACGTCGTGCTGGTGGAGACTCCGACCTACAACCTGGCGCTGGGCACGATGCGCGACCATCCCGTCGAGATCATCGGCGTCGCCCTCGATGGAGAAGGGCTCGTCGCCGCCGCCTTGGAGGCCACGCTGGCCCGGCTGCGAAGCGCAGGCAAGCACGCCCGCCTCCTGTACACGATCCCGACTTTCCACAACCCCACGGGCACCTGTCTCGAGGGCGAGCGCCGCGGCCGCCTGCTGGCCCTCGCCGCGCACCACGACCTCCTCATCGTCGAGGACGACGTGTATCGCGAGCTCGCCTACGACGAGGCGGCGCCGCAGGCCCTGTGGGCGGCCGACCCCGCCGCTCCGGTGATCCGCCTGGGCTCCTTCTCGAAGTCGCTCGCTCCCGGCCTTCGCGTGGGGTGGGTGAACGCGCGGCCCGATCTGCTCGCGCGGCTCGACGCCGCCGGGGTGCTCGACAGCGGCGGCGGCGTCAGCCATTTCGCCGCCTGCGTGGTCGCCCTTGCGCTCACGAGCGGCGGGTACGACGCGCACGTCTCGCGGCTCCGCCGCGCCTACGCCTCGCGGCGCGATGCGCTCGGCGGCGCGTTGCGTGCGCACCTGCCGGCCGGCAGCAGCTTCGCAGCGCCGGCCGGCGGGTTCTTCATCTGGGTCAAGCTGCCCGGCGGCGTGCGCGCCGCCGAGCTTCTGCCGGCGGCCGAGGAGCACGGCGTGTCCTTTGCCCCGGGGAGAGGATTCTGCAGCGACGGCGACGACGGCCACCTGCGCCTCTCGTTCAGCCTGTACGACGAGGAGCGGCTGGCCGAAGGAGCGCGACGCCTCGGCGCCGCGCTCCGCGCCCACGCCCGGCGCCCACGGTAGGCCGGCGTCATGCCCGAGCACGCACCTCGTCGGGTTGGTGCGCTGGTCTACGGACCTCACCACTTCACGAATTAATGTGATGATGCAGAGGTACTGAGCCTTGACCGGTGCATGATGCCGCTGGCCTACGCGCCCCGAGGTCCCTGGGGCGAGAACGGCAGCGCGTCTCGCGGGCGCCCCGACATCAGACGATCCGGAGGTACGGATGGACACCCTCGCAGGCCTCGCCCAGGCCATCAACGACTACGATGCGGCGGCCGCCGAGAGATGCGCCCGCCAAGCTCTTGAAGAAGGCCTCGACCCGGTGGAGGCGTTCGCCACGATGACCGCGGCGATCAAAGACATCGGCGACGGCTTCGAGGCCGGGACGCGGTGGTTACCGGATCTCATCGGCGCGGCCGCGGCCATGCAGGCGGCGTCCCCGGTGCTGGAAGAAGCGATCAGGATCAGCGGCGGTAAGAAAGCCGCCCTCGGAACCGTCGTCGCCGGCACCGTGCAGGGCGACATCCACTCCATCGGCATCGAGATGGTCTGCACGCTTCTCATCGCCGCCGGCTTCGACGTGCACTACCTCGGCATCGATATCCCCGCCGAGGAGTTCGTCGAGGCAGTCCGGGACAACGGCGCCGACATCGTCGCGCTCTCGGCGCTGCTCACCGTGACGGCGGCCGAGGACAAGAAGGTCATCCAGCTCCTGGCGGATGCCGGTCTGCGCGCGCAGGTCAAGGTGATGGTCGGCGGCGGAGCCATCAACGCCGATTTCGCGGCAAGCATCGGCGCCGACGGGTACGAGCCCTCGGCTCCCGGCGCCGTCGAGCTCGCCAAGTCCTTCGTCGGCGCCGCCTGAGAGGAGCATTCCGTGCAGCACGGCTATCTGCGCCGCTTCGCCCCCATCGACGTCCTCACGGAGCGAGAGCTCTCGGCCATCCACCAGGGCGCCCTCGAGATCCTCGAAACCTGCGGTGCCAATATGCGCCACGCCAAGACCCAGGCGCTTCTCGAAGCGGCCGGCTGCGTCGTCGACCGCTCTGCCTGCCAGGTCCGCATCCCGCCGGCCTTGGCCGAAGACTGCCTGCGAACGGTGCCGTCCAGCTACCAGCTTGTCGCCCGCGACCGCGGCATGGACGTGCGCATCGGCGGCGACCGCGTGCACTTCCTTCAGGGCATGGGCATGCGCTATGTGGATACGGAGACATGGGAGCTGCGCCCCGCCACCTTGCGCGAGCACGCCGAAGTGCAGATCGTCGGCGACGCCTTGCCCAACGTGCACGTGATGGACGCGCTCTTCAGCTTCACCGACCTCGCGGGCGTGCCTGGGATCATGCAGCAGCTCGAGGGCCTCGCCAACGGCTTCCGCTACTCGACGAAGCCGCAGCACTATGGCTACCTCAAGGACTCGGATCAGTTCGCCATCAGGATGGCGCAGGGCATCGGCGTGACCCTCGATGCCGAGATCGACGTGGCGCCTCCGGTCGCGTTCGGCGACGAGGCGCTCGAGGCGATCTGGCGCTTCGCCACGCTCGGCTGGTGCGTATGGGCCTCGCCCGGCGGCCGCGCCGGCGCCACGGCGCCCGGACCGCTGGCCGCCGTCCAGGTCCAGTCCTGGGCCGGCACCATGGCCTTCATCGTCATCACTCAGCTCATCAAACGCGGCACGCCGGTCGGCCTCCATCCGTGTGACGGCGTCGTCCACACCAAGTGGGCACACGGCCTCCCCGCCGCGCCCGAGACCTGGTACACGCGGGCGATGACCAACCAGCTCTGCCGGCGGTTCGGCATCCCTGTGACCACGGCCTCCGGCTTCTGCGGCCACGCCAAGATGTTCGACTACCAGGCCGGCATGGAGAAGTCGCTGGGGGTGCTCACGTCCATCATGACGGGCAGCCACTTGCACACGCTGCACGGGAGCTTCGCGGGGGAGCTTGGCTACAGCAATGTCCTGCAGGTCCTGGACGAGGACATCGCCGGCAACATCGGCCGCTACCTGATGGGCACCGCCATCGACGACAAGAGCCTGGCCATCGACGAAGCGCTCGAGGTGGGCACCGCCCCGGCGAGCTTCATGGGCCGCGCGCTCACCCGCGAGCTCTGGGCCAAGGACCGCTACGAACCGCTCGTCGCCGACTGGGGCAGCCACGTCGACTGGGTCAGGGGCGGCAAGAAGGACGTGGTCACGCGCGCGCAGGAGAAGGTCACGGCCATCCTCGCCGATCACACGGTCGCTCCACTCACGCTCGAGCAGCATGCCGTCGTCGAGGACGTGCTCGCCGAAGCACGAGACTACTACCGTGCCAACGGCCTCATCGCCGACGAGGAGTGGGCGCCCTACATGGCGGCGCTTGAGGCGGCCGACCTGCCCTGAGCGGCGCCGCGTGAGCGCCGGCGAGGCGCGACCCCCACAAGGAGGGGGCCGCCGGGACTGCGTCCCGGCGGCCCCCTCCGCTTGGGCACGCCTACAGGCCCCGTCGATCCACGTCGGGCGTGTCGGCGAGCAGGTTCCTGGTGTACTCGGCCTGGGGGTCGGCGAGCACGGCCGCGACGCTGCCCACTTCGACGATCACGCCCTCGTTCATGACCACGACGTCCTGCGCCAGGCTGCGTACCAGCGGCAGGTGATGAGTGACGAAGAGCATCGCCACCCCCGTCTCGTCGATGAGCTGCACGAGCAGCTCGACGATCGACGCCTGTACGGAGACGTCGAGCGACGAGGTGACCTCGTCGCAGATGAGGACGGACGGCTTTGCCACGAGCGCCCGGGCGATGGCCACACGCTGGCGCTCGCCGCCGCTGAGCTGGTCGGGATACACGCTCAGCAGCGATTCGTCGAGCGAGACCATCTCCAGGGCCTCGACCATGCGGCGCTCAGTCTCGGCGCGGCTCAGCCTGAAAAAGGTGCGCAGCGGCGGCGAGAGGATCTGCGCGATGGAGCAGCGCGGGTTGAGCGATCCGTACGGGCTCTGGAAGATGTACTGGATCGCCTGGCGGTCGGGCTTTGGCCGGCGTCTCGAGTCGCGCTTGAGATCGTGTCCGCGCAGACGGATGCCGCCGGCGATGGTGCCGGGATGGATGCCGGCGATGCAGCGCGCGAGCGTCGTCTTGCCGCTGCCCGACTCGCCGACGAGCGCCAGGCAGCGCCCGGCGCGCACGTCGATGTCGATGCCGTGAAGCACTTCGTGGGGGCCGTAGAAGGCCGTGACGCCGCGCGTGGTCACCACCGGCGCCTCACCGTCGCGCGTCGTGGCCGAGGCGCTCCGCGGCACGAAGTCGGCGGCCGTGCTCATGGCGCCGACCTCCTGCCAGCGCCAGCACCGCACGCGGTGCTCATCGCTCGGTCCTTCGTACGGCGGGAACGCCTCCACGCACTTGTCGGTGGTGAAGTCGCAACGATCGGCGAACGAGCATCCCACCGGCCGCCTGCCCGGCAATGGGGCACGTCCGGGGATGCCGCGCAGAGCATGGCGTCCCGAAAGATCGGGCACGGAGGCGAGCAGGCGCCTCGTGTAGGGATGCGAGGCGCCCGCGAACAGCGTGTCCCGCGGGCCGACCTCAACGAGCCGGCCCGCGTACATAACGGCGATGCGGTCGGCGAGATTGGCCACCACGGCCAGATCGTGCGTCACGTAGAGAGCGGCGACCCCATACGTGTGCGTGAGGTCGCGCACCGTCTTCAGCACGTGCGCCTGGGTGGTCACGTCGAGGCCGGTGGTAGGCTCGTCGAGGACGATGAGCGCCGGGCGGCAGGCGAAGGCCATGGCTACGGCCACGCGCTGTTGCTGGCCGCCGGAGAGCTGGTGCGGATAGCGACGCAGAAACGTCTTATCCCCCGGAAGCAGCACCTCGGCCATCATCTGCCGGACGCGCTCCTCGCGCTCCTCCTTGGAGGCGCCGAACGCGTGCACCTCGAGGATCTCCATGAGCTGCGTCCCGATGCGCAGTGCCGGATTGAGCGACATCGAGGGGTCTTGCGGGACGTACGAGATGAGGCCGCCGCGCACCTTGCGCAGCTCGGCCGTGCTCAGCCCGAGCACGTCCTTCCCGCTCACGACGATCTCGCCGCGCGAAACCACGGCGCCGCGGCGCTCGTGCACGAGCAGCGCCGTGGCCGCGGTCGTCTTGCCCGAGGCCGACTCGCCGACAAGACCGAGGACCTCGCCGCTGCGGATGGTGAAATCGACCTCATCGTCGATGTCCGCCCCGGTCGACTCGAGCTCGACGCGCAGACCCTTGACGGTGAGCACGACCTCGCTCATTCGACTCCCGTCTTGCGGTCGATGCCGATGATCGCCCGCGCCAGGCCGTCGGCCATGAGGCTCACGGCGATCGTGAGAAGGGCGATCATGAGCACGGGGACGGCGACCGCGTACGGCTGGATGACGATCCCGATGCGGTTCTCGTTGATCATGAGGCCCCAGTCCGCAGCCGGGGGCTGCAGCCCGAAGCCGAGGAAGCTCAGGGCGGCGATCGTACCGATGGAGTAGGCGAGGCGCAGGCCGAACTCCACGAACATCGGGCTCGTGATGTTGGGGAAGAGCTCGGTGAGCATGATCCGCCACTTGGGCACCCCGAGCGCCTCGGAGGCGAGGATGAAGTCGCGGCCGACGATCTCGAGGGTGGCGCCGCGCGCCACGCGCGCGATGCGCGGCGCGCTGGCGACCGCCACCGCTAGGGCGATGAGATACGGCTTGGTCCCGACGGCGGAGACGATCAGCAGCACGAACACGATCATCGGGAAGGCCATGAGCACGTCGAGCAGCCGCATGACGACCTCGTCGACGACGCGGCGGCTGTAGGCCGCGAACATGCCGAGCACGATGCCCAGCGCCATGCCGACGACGGTCGCCGTCAGGGACAAGGTGAAGACCGTGCGACCTCCGTAGAGCACGCGCGTGAGCACATCTCTGCCGAGGTTGTCGGTGCCGAGCCTGGCGACGCTGTTCGGCATCTCGAACGTCTTGCCGACGAACTCGGTCGGCGAGTACGGCGCGACAAACGGGCCGAAGACCGCGATGCCCAAGATGACCACGAACAGAATCACGCCGATCTTGCTGCGCCGCAGGGCCCACGCTGTCTTGGCCGTGCTGACCCACTCGCGTCTCCGCCGCCGCGCGGGGGCGACGAGGGGGATCTCAGGGCCCTCCGGGACCAGTTGCACGGCCGTGTCCATCGGCGTCATCGGAGTCCCGTCCTCAAACGGGGGGTGATCAGGATCGTGAGGATGTCGGCGGCCAGGTTCAGAAACACGTACACCGACGCCATGATGAGGCAGAGCGCCTGGATGACGGGGTAGTCGCGGTTGGCGACCGCGTCGACGAGCGCGCTCCCGATGCCGGGGTAGGCAAACAGGTATTCCACGACGACGATCCCCCCGGCGAGCCAGGCGAGCTGCATGGCGGTCCCCTGGATGGCGGGGACCACGGCGTTGGGCACGGCGTGCCTACGCATCACGAGCGACTCCGGCACGCCCTTGAGGCGAGCCATCGAGATGTATTCACTCTCGAGGACCTCGATCGTCGAAGCGCGCATCATGCGCACGATGTAGGGCAGGACCGCCAGCGTCAGCGTGAGGACCGGCAGCACGAACACGCTGAGCTGCTGGGTGATCGGCTGGTACGGGTCGAGGCGCGAGATCGGTGGCAGCCAGTGGAACAACTGCGTGGAGAAGAGCAGGATGACGGCGATGCCGACCACGAACTCGGGCAGCGCGGACAGCGTGAGTGTGACGATGGTCACGCCGCCGTCGAGCTTGGTGTCTCGCTTGAGGGCGGTATAGGTGCCGATGCCCATCGACAGCGGCACGCTCACCAGTGCCGCAAGGATCACGAGAAGGGCGGAGTTGTACAGGCGGCGCCCAATGACCGTGCTCACGGGCTGGTTCATGCCGGCGAGCGACTGGCCGAAGTCGCCGGTCGCGAAGTTCCCGATCCATGTGCCGTATCGCGCGACGACCGGCCGGTCGAGCCCGAGCTGCAGGCGCAGCTCGGCGAGCTTCTGGGGTGTGGCTCTCGGCCCGAGGATGGCCGTCGCGGGGTCTCCCGGCAGTGCGTTGGTGGCGAAGAAGACCACCACGGAGACGAGAAACAGCGTGACGATCCCGAGGAAGATGCGCCACAGGATGAGCCGGGTGAGCGGCATCAGCGGCGCCGACCCTGCTCACGAGCGCTGCGTGGACCCGCCGTACGGCAGGCCCACGCAGCGGCAGTGCTGAGGCCGGGCGACGCGCTCACGAGCGGGTCGCTCAGCCTAGCCACAGCTCGTTGACGTAGCCCGCGTTGAAGGGGATCCCGCTGGCGTCGGGGACGAGACCTTGCACCTTCGAAGCACAGGCATCGACCGCGTTCACCCATGACCAGATGTCCCAGGCGCCGACGTCGTAGTCGATCGCATAGGCCTCTTGAATGATCTCGTTGCGCTTGGTCTCGTCGACCGTGGCGTAGGCTTCGTCGATGAGACCCCACCACTTCTTGTCGTTCCAGTGCGGCTCGTTCCATGCCTCGCAGAGCCGCGCCTGGGAGAGGTACATGCGCGCCGAATACCAGCCGGGACCGTTGGGCCACGTGAGGTACTTGTCACCCCAGAAGGTGCCGACGTCGATCTTCTTGGTGGTCACCGTGACGCCGGCCAGCTTGGCCTGCTCGGCGAACACCTGGGTCGCCTCGACGGCGCCCGTCGTCACCGGCGAAGTGAGGAGCTCGAACGACAGATCGGAGTACCCGGCCTGCTTGAGCAGCGACTTGGCCTGCTCGATGTCCTGGACGCGCTGCGGGACGGCGGTCGGGTACGCGGGGTCGTAAATGCCCCACATGTCGTTGCCGACGCGGCCGTAGCCCTCGAGCGCCAGGTCGACGAGCTGCTGACGGTCCATGATGAGGCGCATCGCCTGACGCACGCGCACATCGGACCACGGCTTGATGGCGGTATCCCAGAAGATGTAGTTCCACTTGCCGGTCTCCGAGGTGACCGACTTGAAACCCGAGGCCTCGATCACCTTGACCTGGGCGGCCGGAACGTCGGAGGCCGCGTCCAGGGCGCCGCCCTGAAGGGCGTTCACCATGGCAGTGACGTCGACGAAGTCAATGGTCTCCACTTCGTCCACGTAGGGTCCGGTGCCCCAGTAGTCCTTGAAGGCCGGGAAGATGCTGCGGTCGCCGGGCGTGAAGTCACCGTAGGTGAACGGCCCGGTGCCGACAGGGTTCTTGGGGTCGAAGCCTTCGGGCTTGATGGTCGCGTGGATGAACGCGAGGCTGTTGAGGAAGTCGCCGTTCGGCCTCCGCAGCGTGAACTCGACGGTGAGGTCGTCGACCGCTTTCAGCCCCTTGGGATTGACGTCCTTGAAGCTGTCGACCGCCACATTGGTGAACTTGGGGTCGAGGATCTTGCGGAAGGTCCACACGACGTCGTTCGCGGTGAGCGGCTTGCCGTTGTGGAAGGTGACGCCGGGCCGCAGCTTGACCGTCCACACGTCGCCCGTAGCATTGGATGTGGCCTCGGTCGCCAAAGCTGGGCGCATCTTGAACTGGTGGTCGTACTCGAAGAGCGTGTTGAAGAGCTGACGACCGCGCAGGTTGTCGGGGCTGTTCATGGCGACCTGCAGGTCGACGACGTCGCGCGCCGAGCCCCCGATCACGCCCAGACGCAGCCTGCCGCCTTTGACCGGCGAAGCAGCGACGCTCGCCGCGGGAGAGGCGCTCGTGCCCCCACTGCCGCAGGCCGCCAGCGCGGGGCCGACCGCGGCCGCCACGCCGAGCACCCCGGCGGCCTTGAGGAGGTTTCGCCGGGACATCTGCGCGCGCGTGAGCTCGACGAACAAGGAGTCGTCCTTACCACTGAAGTCTGCCATGTGTGCCTCCGATGCCGTGACTTGCCGACCACCTCACTGCCCAGTTATACGCCCAATGGACCCTGAGGCCACCCCCCGAACGGCCGTTTCTCGTACCGCCAGCGCTCAGAACGCCGGAACGTCGAGGCAGCGGATGGGCGCTCAGGCGTGCGCTCCCGATCCCTCCGCGCCGTCGTGATCTCTCGCCGCGTCATGTCGGCGACCCCCGTCGTGGTTTCGTGACGACGGACGCAGACCTTCACGTTGCCCAAACGCCTCCTCGTGCGGCCACGAGCGCAGCGCTCGCGCCTGCCGAGTCGTGCGCCTTGGGGCAGGCTCGGGAGCCTCCGCCGACGGTTCACTTCGGCGCGTCCCGTGTCACGTGCAACTAAACACGCGGCGCCGGAGCTTGTCAATTGCCTCACCAGGTCACGGGAGGCTGCGGCGGCCGCACAAGCCCGCGGGGACCAGGCCGCCGCGCCGCGTGCCGTCAGTACCGTCCATACTTCTCTGCCGCCTGCTTCATGGCGACCACGTTCTCGCGCTTCGAGTCCCACGGCGTCTCACATTCGGCGCCGAGGATGTAACCGCCGCCCGCGGCGCAGTCCTCGATGAGCTTCTTGCAGTAGGCGTCGACCTCCTCGGGCGTGCCGTAGACCATCAGCGTCGATGGTACGTTTCCGCAAATGGCGATCTTGCCGCCGAGGACCTCCTTGGCCTTCTTCATGTCGGTCTTCTCGAGGTCGAGCAGGACGCGGCCCTTGGGGAGCCCGTCGACGAAGCCGGCGAGGCCTTCAAGGTGCGGCGTCTGGTCGTTGTCGAAGTGGCACCAGACGTTGAAGCCCCGCGCGACCCAGGCGTCGATCATCTTCTTGGCGACGGGGATATACAGCTTCGCGTACAGGTCCGGCGGCATGCCGGGCGGAGCGCCGTTGTAGAAAAAGATGTTCTCGGCCCCGGGGAGCTCGCCGGCGCCCATGGTCACGGCCTCGCGGCTGGCCTGCATGACCTCGTAGTCGGCGAGCCAGTAGCTGAACTCGAGGACCTTGTCCGGCATCGTGTACATGTCGGTGACGAGCTGGCTGATGCCGCGGTACGACTGCAGCAGGTCGAGAGGGTGCTCGGCGCGACCACCGATAAGGATGGGGATGCCGGTCTCGTCGTAGAAGCGGCGCCACACCGACGACCACACCTTGGTGTGCTCGAACTGGTAGTAGAGGAAGTCGTCGATGCTGCGCTCGTGGATGTTGTTCTCCAGGGCGGTCGAGAACAGGATGGTCGAGAAGCCGCGTTCCATCACGTCGTCGTAGTCCTGAATGAGCACCTTTTCGTAGATGCTGGGCAGGTTGCCGTGGGGGGGGAACTCGTCCCAGATCCGCCAGTCGAGCGTCGTCATGTCCCAGCCTGCGTGGCCGAGCATCCACATGTGATCGGCGGTGTTCAAGGCCGGGTGCTGGGCGTCGCCGATGAAATCGAGCCCGTCGAGCGCCGCCTTGAGGAACTTCTCGGGCTCGGTGATGAACTCCTTGATCGTCAGGCCGCCCTGACGGGCGACGAAGTAGACGGTCATGGGCATGTAGGGCACGCGGTCCGGCACCTCGCAGTTCCAGGCGGCGCGCATACGCTCGTAGTGCGTCATCGTGTCTGACATCGCGCACCTCCTCAGTTCGCCGCGGACGCGCCGCCGGCCTCGTCGAGCCACGCGAGCATGACGTCGACGCCCGCGTTGGCGTCGCTGGCCACGTGGTCGGCCTTGAGCATGGCGGCGTCGAGGTCGATGACCGTGCCGCCGCCGACGATGATCTTCACGGTGTCGCGGAGGCCGGCCGCCTCAAGCGCCTCGACTGTGGTCCTGAACTGGGGGATGGCAGCCGTCAGCAGCGCCGACATGCCGACGACGCCCGGACCAAAGTCGCGGACGGCCGCGACGAACGCGGGCGGTGCCACGTCGACGCCGAGGTCCATGATCTCGACCCCGCGGCAGTCGAGCAACACCTTGACGATGCTTTTGCCGAGGTCGTGGATGTCGCCGGCGACTGTGCCGATGAGCACCTTGCCACGCGACTCGCCGCGCCCGTAAAGCTCCGTGAGCTTCGGGTTGATGAGGTCGGCGGTCTCCTGGAACACCTGCGATGCGCGGATGAGCTCGATCAAGAAGTACTCACCCGCGTCAAAACGCTCGCCGACCTCCTGGAGGCCCACGCGGGCTTCGTCGATGAGCTCCATCGGGTCGCGCCCGCGCTCGAGATCGGCGCGCACGGCAGCGCAGGCGGCGGCAGCGTCGAGGGCGGCGATGCCGTCACTTACTTTGCCCACGGTTCCTCACCCTTTCTCCACATGAGCTTGGTGAGAACGAAGCTGAAGGGGGCGTAGCGCAGCATCTTCTCGGCCTTCGTGCCGAACAGCCATCTGGCCGTGACGAGGTTGTACTCGTCGTCCGACGGTGGCCTCAGCCGCCCTCTGACCTCCTCCATCACGCGCTCGTCGAACGTCGCCATGAGAACCTCCGATCATCCGGCCGGCCGTGCAGTCCGCGACACCTCAGCGGGACGCCCGCTCCTTGAGCGCGCCCCCCGCAGCAGAAGTGACTGGCGAATCACATTAGAGCGACTGGGCGAGGGGTTGTCAATACGGCTGAGCTCGGCCGTCATGAGTGGCGTTTCCCCCGCCGCCGGGCTGCATTCCCGGCGTCTCGTGGCCGGGTGATTCCCGTCTGACCACGTACCATATCTGCACGTTACGCGCGTCCGTCACGGACCCTCATGGGCGCGCGGCGCCACGACGTGCCGGCGCGCGGCGCCGTCACGCGCCGCTTCGAGCTTGCGCGAAGCGCTTTCGCGGCACGCCCAGGTGGCGGGCCGCGTACTCCGCGAGCAGATCCCAGAGCCGAGCGGCGCTCATCCAGCGGTAGCCCAGCATGTACTGGAGCGAGTAGCCGTCGAGGACCGCCGTGAGCTCCTCGAGGACCTGCGCCAGCGGCGCGCGCAGGTGGAGCTCGTGGTTCGCGACGCCCTCCTCGAGCAGCGTGGCGATCTGCCCCCGCCATTCCTCGCGCAGCGGACGCAGGACGTCACCGTACGTCGTGTCTCTCATGGCCTTTCCCCAGAGGTCGAAACGGATCAAGGCCTCTTCACGGGCGAACCCGCTGGGCGGCATGGATTCCTCAAGGAAGCGCACCAGTTTGATCACCGCGGGCGCGTCGCCGGCGACGATGGCAGCCCGGCGGATCGTCTCGCGCTCGTTCTGCCACCTCACGGCAGCGAAGAGGACGTCGTCCTTGGTCGCGAAGTAGTAGTGAATGATGGCTGTGGAAAGGCCGGCCGCTCTGGCGAAGTCGCTCACGCGGGCGCCGGCCATGCCTTTCTCGACGATGACCGCGCAGGCGGCCGCAAGGATGCCTTCCCTGTTCGCCTCACGACCGCGGCGCCGCGCCGGGGCGAGCGCGCTCTCGGGCATCGCCGCGTCTCGCAGTCCCGCCGCGGCGTCACGGCGCTCACTCTTCAGCCACCCGGGGGTGCCACCGCGATGCTCCGTAACGATCCTGGCGACCACGCCCGACGCTTCGTCGCCCTGAGCCGCGGCACCGCCGGCCGTGGTCCGACTCGAGCCGGCGGCGTCTTGAAGAGCGGCCGGCGCAAGCGCGGCGCCGATGCGCGCGAGCATGCGCCGCGCCGTGCCGGAGCTGACGCCGAGCTCGTCGGCGAGCCGCCGCGCCGAGACCGGCTGCGCCGCGTCGGCGACCAGCGCGATGGCGCGGAACCACAAGCAGAGGGGCGTGCTCGACTTCTCGAAGATGGTGCCACGCGTCGGCGACAGCTGGTGGCCGCAGGAATCGCAGCTATAGCTGGGCCGGCTGCGCAGCCGATGGAAGCGCCGTTGCCGGCCGCAGCGAGGGCAAGAGGCGTGCCTGCCGTCGGGGCTGAACCTGAGGCGCCAGAGCCAGTCGCGGCAGGCAGCGTCGTCTCGCGCCGCGTCGCCCTTGCCTTCGGCCCCTTCAGTCGGCAGCGGGACGGGCGAGCGCCCGTCGAGGGCACGCGGATCGCCGTCTGAGGCAGCCGCCGCGCGCTTCGTGGGCCCTTTCATGGCCCAAGCATAACCCGAGCGCGCGCCGGCGTCGGGTCGGCGCCGGGGCCTGCCCCTCGCGCCCTCCCGGCGGTCGGGAGGCGCTCCCGCCACTTCACTCGGGCGTCGCCGCGAACGGCGAGATGAGAGCTCCGGCAACGTCGAAGCGCATCGCCCGCAGCGCGGGGTCGGAAATGGCCACCTCGTCCTCCGACAGGTGAGCGAGGCAGCCCGCCGACACGTGAAGGGTCGCGAGGTCGAGGGTGCTCTTGATGTGGACGAGCCTGACGTCGTCGGCCGACGCCGGCCGCACCGTGGTGAGCAGGCTGCGGACGGCGTGGCGGTCGCTGAGGAAGACCATGGGGATCTTGGCGTCTTCGGGACAGCATGCCGTGAGGGCGCCCACGGCCGTGGCCTCATGGTCGATCTGGGCGACGAGGCGCGTGGTGATGGCGTCGACAAGCCCCAGCCCGGCGGCGTTGCCCTCGCTGCGCGCCGTCAGGGCCCGCACGAAGATCCTCGAGACCCGCGGCCGCGACCGCTTCACGCCCCACGAGGCGCTCGTGCGTCCGACGACGTTGGGGTCGAGGCCTCCGCCGCTGATGTCCTTGCCCATCTCGTCGACGATGAGCAGATCGATGTCGTCGAGGGGGAGCCCGGGAAGATGACGCCGCGCGAGCTCGAGCAGATCCATCTCGGTGGCCTCGATCTGGTCGGCCGTCACGATGCGCAGAGCGGCGGTGCGATGCTGCTCGCTTTCGACGAGGGCGACCCCGAAGAGCACGTTGACCTTGGCGAGCAGGCCGCGGGCCGCCGCCGGGATCGTCTTCTCCAGCCCGCGGACGACCCCGAGCCGATGGTAGTGATCGGCGCCGACCTGTTTGCCGAGGCCGATGACCAGCAGCTTCATCAGGCCGCTCTCGATCGGGCCGACGAAATCGGTGTGGGGCTTGACGCGATTGATGAGCACGACGGCGTCCGCGTCCGCGGCATACCGGTCGAGGTACAGCGGCAGGCCGTCGGCCACGCCGAGCGACACCACGTCCATCGTGCTGTGGACCGGCGCGCCGATGGTTCCTTCGTCGATGCCCAGCATCGCCAGCACGCCGGCCTGCCCCGCAGCCGTGGCCCCGCCGTGCGACCCCATGGCCGGCACAATGAACGGCGCGCAGCCGGCGGCGCGCAGGCGATCGACCACGGCGCGCACGATCGCGACGAGATCGCCGATGCCGCGACTGCCCACGGCAACCGCCACGCGAGCGCCGCCGCCCAGCGCCGCCACCTGCGGCGCGACTCCCTGCCATTCAACCTCGATGGCGGCCACGGGATCGATGGCGGGCAGCACCTGGAACCGCTGGCGAACCGCGCACATGAGCGGCAGCTTCACGTCGCCGGCGACGTCGCTGCGCAGCACGAACGGGTAGTCCGGGAACCGGCTCAGAACACGGCCGGCGAATTCATGAAGATCACCACGGCCTGACGCGTCGCCGACGGATTGCGAAACGTGTGCTCGTCGCGCGGCGAGTAGGTGATCGTGTCGCCGCTCTGGAGGACGTGGGTGGTGGCGCCCAGGCGAAGCTCGAGGCGGCCGCGGACAACGTAAGCGAAGCCGAGATCGGCCTCGAGAGTGTACTGCTGCTCGCCGGGCGACCCGAGCGGCTCCAGATGCGTCTCGAAGACCTCGAAGCGGCGGTCTCGCGGAGGGCTCACCAGGTAGTCGGTGACTCCCTCGCCGCCGAGATACATCATCGTGCGCTCGGCGCGGCGAACGACCGGGTCGAGCGCGACCGTGCCGGCGGCGTAGTCCAGCAACGCGGCGATGCTGACGTCGAGAACGGAGCAGAGCGCGAGCAGGGACGCGATCGAGGCGCTGCTCTCGCCGCGCTCAAGCTGGCTGAGGAACCCTTTGGTCAGCCCGGCCGCCGACGCCACCTGCTCGAGCGTGAGCTTGCGCTCCACGCGCGCCACGCGCAGGTGCGCGCCAATCCTCTTGAGCACCTCCTGCCCAGACTTCTCGCGGCGATCCCTGAGCCGCAGCGCCTCTGCGTCACTGCGCTCAAGTCGACCTCCGGAGCCACGACGGTTCGCATTGCCCGAAGTCATGCGCACAGCTCCACCGAACCGCGTATGGTCCTCTTCAACGGTCACCTCCGGCCGGGGCCCCGCGTCGAGCCTGAGCCCCAGGTTACTGCAGCAGCTTGTCCACGACGCGCACGGCCTCAATGGCGTCGCCGGCATACGCATCCGAACCGTACTCCGCGACGAGCGCGGGCGTGACCGGGGCGCCACCGATCAGCACCTTCGCGCCCGGGCTTCTGGTCTTGACGTCCTCGACGACGCGCCTCAACGCCGGCAGCGTGCTCGTGATCATCGCCGACGCTCCCACGATGTGGGCGCCGCGCGCCAGCTGCTCCTCGGCGAACCGCGCGACCGGCACATCGATGCCCAGATCGATGACTTCGTAGCCGCTGGTCTCGAGGGCGAGCGCCACAATGTTCTTGCCGATGTCGTGGATGTCACCCTCGACGGTGCCGAGGACGACCGTGCCCTTCGTCGCCACGGCCTCGGTCAAGTGCGGCTTGACGATGGCCACTGCCGACTTGAAGACGTCGGCCGCGATGAGCAGCTCGGGCAGGAAGTAGTCTCCGCTCTCAAAGCGCTTGCCGACCTCATCCATGCCGGGCGTCAGGCCGTCGTTGATCACGGCGATCGGCTCCGCGCCCGCATCGAGGGCCTGCTGGGTCAAGTCGAGGACTCGCTGTTCGTCAAGGGCGATGAGGCTCTCGCTCAGCGCCGAGAACACGGGATCGTCGCTCACGTCTGCCTGCCTTTCCGCCGGGCGGAAAAGTGCCACACCCGGTTGTGTTCAGTAGGTCCCGTACTCCGCGGCTGCGTCCACCAGCGCCTTGGCGTTGGCGATCGGGCCGTGGGACGGGAACTCGCAGGTCGGCCCCAGGATGAAGCCGCCGCCCTGGCCGAGGTCGTCGATCATGGTCTTGCTCCGCGCCTTCACCTGGGCGGCGTCGACCGACGCCAGCTCCGGCGGCCACCACGTGCCGAACAGGACGGCGCGTGAGCCGTACTTCTGCTTGTACTCGCTCCAGGCGGCGCACGACGACGGCAAGGCGGCAGCCTGATAGACGTCGACGCCGCCGATCTCGTCGAAAGCGGCGTCGATATACGGGGCGGCGTCGCAGTTGTGAATGATGAGGGTCGCGCCGGTGTCCTTGATCGCCCGGTTCAGGCGCCGCAGGCAGTCGCCCTGCAGCGACATCCAGAGCTTCTCGCTCATGATGGAGCGGTTGCCATAGTCGTGGCAGTTCACGATCAGGCTCACGCCTCGCTTCACCAGCGCCCGCGAGTAGTCGATGACCACGTCGGTGACGACCTCGAGGCCCTGCTTGACCTCTTCGGGATGCCTGATGCAGTCCATGAGGAGCGCCTCCATGCCGCGCAGGAGGCCGAGCACCACCATGGGTTCGGCGACGATCGCCGCCACCGGAACGGTCGCGCCGCGCCTGTCGAAGAGGATCTCCGCGACGTCCAGCGTCATGCGGATGCGCTCTGCCTGCTCGACGTCGTAGCGCTCCAGCTTGAGGTAGTCGTCGGGACCCTTGATCAGCAGATCGTCCTTGTCCGAGTACGCCGGCTGGTCGTCCTGGAAGATCATCGGCTGGCCGAAGCCGGCCGCCTCGACCATCATGTCGAAGTAGGCCATGAGCCGGTCGTCGCCGATGAGGTCCTGCCAGGCCAGCATGCACTCCGCCATGAGGTGGACGCTCTGCACCATCTCGCCGTAGCTCACCCCGAGCATGTGCCGCGTGATGCCGTGGCCGGCGGTGAACACGGGCACGCGGTCCGGCGTCTCGCCGCGGAGCACCGCGTCGATCCGCTGCCGCGATGAAAGGTCGCCTGCGCTCTTCATCCTTGTCTCCTTCTCATGACGACGGCGTCGCCCGCGGCTCCCGAGGGTGAGTTCGACAGCACCATACCATTGTCCGTCGTTGCTTGACAACGGGCACCGTCCCCTCCATCATCCCGGGCAGATGACCACTCGCGGCCGGCCGCGAGTGGAGCGAAAGGAGCCGCATCACATGGGGACGGAGCACATCGCCAGGTCCTTTCGAGCCGCCGCCTGCGACATCGACTTCGAGTGGCCCACGGTGAACCTGCTGGAGGCGTGCGCACGGTATGGGATAGCCCTCGAGGACGTCGCCTACCTGGCTGCCAACGAGAACCCGTTCGGCCCTTCGCCGCGCGCCACGGCGGCGGCCATCGAGTCCCTCTCCAGGGCCGCCGTGTACCCCTCGCCGTCTCTGCGCTACGACGAGCTGCGCAACGAGTACGCGGACGTGCGCGGCGCGCTGGCCCGGTACTGCGGGGTCGACGCCGACATGATCATGCCCGGGCCCGGGTCGGAGACGGTGCTGCGCTACGTGACGCAGGTGTTCCTCGACCCCGGGGACGAGGTCGTCGCCGCCCCCGAGAGCTACAGCGGCCACCCCTGGGCCTCGCAGATCATGGGCGCCGCGGTCACGTACGTCCCGCTCGTGGATTACCGCTTCGACATCGACGGCTTTCTCGCCGCGGTCACGGAGCGCACGAAGATGGTCTGGCTGTGCAGCCCCAACAACCCCACCGGCACCATCATCACCGACGCCGAGCTGCACCGTCTGCTCGACAACGTGCCGCCGACCACCGTGGTCGTCTGCGACCAGGCCTACCAGGAGCTCGTCGACGACCCGGCCTGGGGCGACGGCACGCAGTACCTGCTCGGCGGCCACCGCAACGTCGTGGTGCTGCGCACCATGTCAAAGTCCTTCGCGCTGGCCGGTCTGCGCATGGGCTACGCCATCGCCGATCCCGCCGTCTGCGCCCTCATCGACCGCATCCGGGAGCCGTACTACGTGAGCGGGCCCGCCTGCGCCGCGACCCTGGCCGCGCTCGAGGACCGCGAGTGGTCCGCGGACGTGGTGGCCAAGCTCATCGCCGCGCGCCGCTTCGTGAGCGCGGCCCTCACCGACCTCGGCTGCCAAGTCGTCCCCAGCCAGTGCAACTTCGTCCTCGTCGACACAGGTGTCGACGCCGACGACCTCTACGAACGCCTGCTGCGTCGCGGGATCGTCGTGCGCTCGGGAAGCATCTGGGGGTACACGACGCACCTGCGCATCTCGATGGGCACGGACGAGGAGAACCGGCGCCTCATCGCCGCGCTGACCGCCGAGCTCGCCGGCTGACCAGGCGTCGCGTCCGACAGGAGGAGCAGGATGAAACGCCCCGTCGCCACCGCTCAGGGTCACGAGGCCGCTTTTCGTAGCTGCATCGCGGAGATCCGCGACTACGAACCGGGCGCCGACGCGCAGCAGGTCGCCGAAGCCACCGGCATCCCCTTCGGCGACATCCTCAAGCTCGCCTCGAACGAGAACGACTTCCCCATCTCGGCAGCGGTGACCGCCGCCATCACGCGGCAGTTTCCGCTGCTGCACAGCTACCCGTGGGAGGACTACGGACGGCTCAAGGCGGCCGTGGCCGCGGCCCACGGGGTGCCCGACGCGCAGGTGGTCCTGAGCGCGGGATCCGCACAGCTCGTCCTCAACCTCCCCCTCCTGTACACGGACCCGGGGGACGAGGTCATCCTCGCGCCGCAGTCCTACGCACTGTATGAAGCGGCCAGCCAGGTCATGGGCGCGCGGCTGCGCCACGTACCCCTCGCCGGCTATCGTTTCGACATCCCGGCCATCATTGCCGCCCTCAGCGCGCGCACCAAGATCGTCTGGCTGTGCAGCCCCAACAACCCCACGGGGACGATCGTGACCAGCGCGGAGCTGCAGCTCCTGCTGGACGCGGCCCCAGAAACCACCGCCGTGGTCGTCGATCAGGCATACAGCGAGTTCGTGGACGATCCCGACTACGCCGATCCGCTGGCCTTTCTCGCGGCCGGACACAGCAACGTCATCGCCCTGCGCAGCTTCTCGAAGGCGTACGCGCTCGCCGGGATCCGCCTCGGCTACGCTGTGGCCGATCCGGCGGTCTGCCGCATGCTGGACCGCATCAGCGAGCCTTTTCTGCTGAGCCGCACCGCCTGCGCGGCAGGCCTCGCGGCGCTCGCCGATGACGACTGGCTCGCGGCCAGCACGAGGGCGGTGCACGAAGGCCGCGAGCAGCTCTCCCGCGAGCTCACGGCCCTGGGCTGGGACGTCGTGCCGAGCCAGGGCAACTTCGTGCTCGCCGACACGCACGGCGACGGCCGCGAGCTCTTCCGCCGGCTCCTCGAGAGGGGCGTCATCGTGCGTCCCGCCGACGGGTGGGGCTACCCGGCGCACATCCGCGTCTCGGTGGGGACGCCCGAGGAGAACCGGCGCTTTCTCGCCGTGCTGCGCGACTGCCTGCGGTCGTGAGCGTCCGCGCGTCGCTCATGGTCACCTGCCTGGGCGACGCTCTGTTCCCGCGCGTCGGGGTCGCCGCCGTACGCGTGCTCGAGGCGCTCGGGGTCAGGGTCGATTTCCCTCGCGCGCAGACGTGCTGCGGCCAGCCCGCTTTCAACAGCGGCTATCGCGACGATGCCCGTCGCGCGGCGCGCGCCTACCTGCGCGCCTTCGCCGGCAGCGAGCACGTCGTCTCGATCTCGGGCTCGTGCGCGGCCATGGTCCGCGACAAGTACCCGGCGCTGTTTGAGGGCCGCCCCGAGGCGCACGAGGCAAGGGCGCTGGCGGCGCGCACGTTCGAGCTCTCCGAGTTCCTCGTCGACGTGCTGCGCGTCGACGACCTGCCCGTGACGCGTCACGCCAGGGCCACCCTGCACCACTCGTGCCACACGCGCCGCACGCTGGGCGTGGTCGAGCAGCCGGAGCGGCTTCTCGGCATGGTCGAGGGCCTTCAGTACGTGCCTCTGCCGCGCGCCCAGGACTGCTGCGGCTTCGGCGGCACGTTTGCCGTCACGATGCCCGTCATCTCCACGGCGATGGTCGACGAGAAGGTCGATCACATCCTGGGCACCGGCGCCGACCTCGTCGTCGGCCTCGACATGAGCTGCCTCATGAACATCGAGGGACGGCTGCGCCGCCGCGGCTCCGCGCTCGAGGTGAGGCACCTGGCCGAGGTGCTCGCGCAGGGCTGGGCGCGATGACCGGCGCGTCCCGCGAAGCCTTCGACAGGAGAGTCGACAGCGCCCTCGGCGACCCCGTCCTCCAGGAGGTCATCAGCAGCGGGCAAGACTACATGCAGGCCCTGCAGGAGCAGGCCAAAGCAGAGCTCGACTGGCCGGCGTGGCTCGACGCCGTCGAGGCGGTGCGCAGCCACACGATCGCGCACCTCGATTTCTACGCCGCGCAGTTCGCGGACAACGTTGAACGTCTCGGCGGACGGGTGTGCTTCGCCGCCGATGCGGCAGAGGCGCGAGAGTACGTCGCGGCGCTCGTGAAGCGCAAAGGCGCCAAGCTCGTCGTCAAGTCCAAATCGATGGTCAGCGAAGAGATCGGGCTGAATCGCGCGCTCGAGGAGGCCGGCGCCGAGGTGGTCGAGACGGACCTCGGCGAGCTCATCGTGCAGCTGGCCGGCGAGCGGCCGTTTCACATCGTCGCCCCGGCGGCCCACAAGTCGCTGGCGCAGATCCGCGACCTCTTCTCGACAATGGCCGGCGAGGAGCTCGCCGCCGATGCCGGCGTGCTGACGACCTTCGCGCGGCACGTCCTGCGCGAGAAGTTCCTCACCGCGGACATCGGCATCTCGGGCTGCAACTTCGGCGTGGCCGCCACCGGCACGGTCGTCCTCGTGACCAACGAGGGCAACGGACGCATGACGACGACGCTCCCGCAGACCCACGTCGTCGTCATGGGCGTCGAGCGCCTGGTGCCCGACCTGCAAAGCCTCGAGCCGATCCTCGCCGTGCTGCCGTGGGCGGGCGCCGGCGAGCGCATCACTGCGTACGTCACGGCCATCACCGGGCCCCGGCGGCCCGGCGACGGCGACGGCCCCGAGGAGCTGCACGTGGTCCTCGTCGACAACGGCCGTTCGTCCATCCTCGGCTCCAAGTACGAGAAGATCCTGCACTGCATCCGCTGCGGGGCGTGCCTCGACGCGTGCCCCGTCTACCGCAAGATCGGGGGCCACGCCTACGATTGCGCGTATCCCGGCCCCATCGGCGCGGTCCTCAGCCCGCTGCTCGACGGCCTCGAGAGGCATCCCGAGCTCCCGTTCGCGTCCAGCCTCTGCGGGGCGTGCTCCGAGGTCTGTTCGGCGCGCATCCCGCTGGCCGACTATCTTCTGGAGCTGCGCGCGGACGCGGTCGCGGCCGGAGGAGGCTCCGCCTCGTGGACCGCAGGGTTCCGCGGCTTTGCCGAGGCCACGCGCCGCCCCCGCGCGTGGGCCCTGGGAGAGCGCGTGGCCAAGGTCGCGCTGCGCCCCTTCGAGCGCCATGGGAGCGTGCGCTGGGGCCCCGGCCTGCTGGGCCTCTGGACGCGCAGCCGCGACTTCCCGCCGTGGGCGCGACGCAGCTTCCGCGAGCTCTGGCGAAGTCGTCGCCCCTCAGGATCGTGACCCAGGAGGGGAAGGACGCATGAACCGAGCCGCTTTCCTCGCCCGGCTGCGCAGGCCGCCCGGCGCCGACCAGAGAGGCGTGCCCGTCGCGCCGCGGCCGCGCGTGCAGCGCCCGCCGCTCGGCGACGCGCAGCGCCTCAGCCTCTTCGCCGCGCGCCTGAAGGCGCTCGGCGTCGTCGTCGAGGAGAGCGCCACTCTGGACGCCGCCCGACTGGCCGTCGAGCGCCTGTGCGACGCGCGTGGCTGGGCGCGCATCGCCTGTGCCCCAAGCCTGCGCTGGCCCGGCATCCGCGACAGATGGGTGGAAGACGCGAGGGACGCGCAGTTCGGTCTCAGCGCCGCCGCCTGCGGCGTCGCCGGCACGGGCACGGTCGTGCTCCGCCACGGCGGCGCGGCGCGGCGCGGCTACTCGTTGCTGCCGCCGGTCACGGGCTTCTTCGTCTACCGGCCCGACATCGTCGACTCCCTCGGCGACGTCCTGCGCACCCTTGCTGCCGAGACGACCGCGCTCCCGCCCTGCATCACCTTCGTCAGCGGACCGAGCAACACGGCCGATATCGCCGGCGTGCGCTGCGTCGGCGTGCACGGCCCGGGCGAGGTGTTCGTCTGGGTCATCGCCTGCGGGGAGTAGGCGGCCTCAAGGGGGCCGCCGTCAGATCCGCGAACCGCCGGAGTCGTCGCCGTGGTCGTCGTGATGCCCCTGGCGGTGCGGAAGGTGCAGGTGCGGCTTGCCGCCGATGACGTCCCATAGATAGTGCTTGCGCTGCCGCCAGCGCCGGTTGAAGCCCTCGGCGCGGTGGCGGGCCCTCTCGAGCTTGACGGGGTTGCTCGCGTACCGGCGGTACGCCCACGGCGAGTCGGGCTTGGCCAGGCGCAGCGCGCCGATCACGGCGACCGGGGGCACGAAGATGCCCACAGTCCCCATGAACAGCTTGCCCTTGAGGTAGCTCACGATGACGAACGCGGCACCGCTCAGGATGAGGGCGGAGCCCACCCAGCGCGACATCGCGACCAGGTCTCCGACCTCGCCGATGCTGCGCGGCGTGAGGCCGGTGAGCAGCAGCGTGATGAACGTGACGCCGAGGATCACGGCGTCGATCGAGGCGCGTCCCTCGCCGGTCCAGTAGACGTCTTCGAGGTGCAGGATGAGGGCGAACTCGTCGAGCGTGAGGGCGGCGCCCGAGCCGAAGGCGAATGCGATCATCTCGACCCACGGGCTGCCCGGCTGCAGGGCGAACTCCAGGATGCCGGCGACGACCATCCCGACGATGCCGAACACCGAGTGGTGGATGTGCAGGCCTCCGGGTGTCACGATGCTTCCCGCGCCGAGCCCGGAGCCCCCTCTGGCGCGCGTGACGCGAGTATTCAGGCGCGCCAGCACGAACGTGAGGATGAAGCCGACGAGCAGGAAGAACAGCGGCCGCTTGGCGTCGTCGAACACGTGCCCCGGGAGTGTGGCAAGGAGAGAGAGCATCACGCCCCATTATCGGCGCTGAGAGCGCTCCGCAACCACCCGGACCGCCGCGAGGGCGACAGGCCGGCCGCGGCGCGGCGCCTCGCGCGGCCTTTCGCGCGTCAGATGGACGGGGCAGCGGACGCCGAGGAGCTCGCCGCCGGCGACGGGCTCGGCGACGGCAGACCGTCGGGCAGCCAGTCCTTCTCGATGTCCCCGAGCACTGCCTTGGCCAGGCGCTCCTGGCCGGCGACAGTGAAATGCACGCCGTCGGCCAGGCGCCAGCTCGGCACGTAGTCGCCGCTCGCATCCACGAAGAGACCCCAGGCGTCGACGTACTCGGCCCCGGGGTGCTGCGCGGCGGCAGCCTGGATGATCTTGTTGATGAGCTTCATGCGCGAGTTCCGCCACGACTCCTGCATCATCGGCATGCCCACCCAGTACACCCGCTTGGCGCCGCCCTTGAGCATGGTCGCCATCATGTCGGACACGCGCTTCTCGTAGACGGTCTTCCACTTGGAGGTGCCGTAGGAGATCCACGTGCCGTCTTGCCACACCGACTGCGTGTCGTTGGTGCCCATCATCATCACGACCGCGTTGGGCTTGGCGGTGCGCATCACGGTCTCCATCTGCTTGCCCCAGTCGAAGAAGTCCCAGCGGCAGATGCCCGAGGACTCCTTGTAGTAGAGGATGGGCTTGAAGACCCTGGTCTTTTCGAGCAGAGGCCCGAGGGCCCAGCCGAGCTCGCCGCCCATGGAGTCGCCGCCGACCCACACGCGCACCGGGTCGGACTTGCTGGCCACCCACACCTTGGGCGGTGCCGTGGGCTTGGGGCTCGGCGACGCCGAGGCAACGGTCGTTGCCGCTGATCCGGGCTTCGTGCCGCCGGTCTTGTCGTCGCCCTTCGCGCGGCTGAGCACCACCGCGGCGACGATCGCCGCCACGACGAGGACGACGACGATGAGCACGAGGATTCGCCGCCGGGCCAGCTGGCGCCGCCGGCGGCGCGTGTCGCGATGAGGTCTGGGTGTGTAGGTACCGTAGTCCATAGGCTCAGGAGATCCTCAGCGAGTGTACAGCAAGGGGTTCGGCGCCGCGCCCGGCTTCACCTGCGGGCGTCCGCGCCGCCCCTGCGCCTTGCGCCTCCCCATGGGTGGGATACAGTGACGGCGACGCCATGCACGACCCAGACGACATCCAGCCCCTGAAGCCTGCGCCGGCTGCCCTGCCGGGTACCCCGCCAGGACCCGCCGCGCCGGAGGATGATCCGCAGAGCGATGCCGTGCCGGACGAGCCCCCGCTCGAGAAGCCGCCGCGCTTCGCAGACAGCTACGGCCTCGTGCTCGTGCTGCTCATCGCCAGCTACTTCTTGATGGCGGTCGGCGGCGACCATCACTGGGGCCGCATGCTCAGCCTCGCCGTGCTCGCCGCCACCACGTGGCTGGCCCTGCGCGCCTCGCAGGTCCAGCGCCGCGTGCTGCGCTACGCCATGACCCTCATCCCGGTGGTCACGCTCGCCGCCATCGCCCTCAGCGGGCTGGGCAGCGACAACCTGGCGCGCGCGGTCACGGCGACGCTCACCGCCTGTCTCGTGGTCGTGGCTCCGGTGGCCATCGTGAAGCGGCTGGCGACGCACATGGTCATCAATATCAACACCTTCTATGGAGCCATCTGCGTCTACCTGCTCATCGCCATGTTCTTCGCCAGCCTGTTCGCCCTGACCGGGGTGCTCAGCGGCGACTACTTCTTCGCGCAGATCCACCCTCCACACAGGGCCTCGTCGCTCGACTTCCTGTACTTCAGCTTCACGACCATCACGACCGTCGGCTACGGTGACCTCACGGCGCACGGAGGCGTGGGGCGCATGCTGGCCGTGCTCGAAGCCGTTCTCGGCCAGCTCTACCTCATCACCGTGGTGTCGCTGGTCGTGCAGAACCTCGGCAAGGCGCGGCGCAAGAAGCGGCCGGCCGACTGAGCGGCAAAGCGCTCAGCGCGAAGCGAGCGGCAGCTCCGCCGAGGCCCCCGCGGCAGGCTTGAGAAAGCGCCGCCGCGAGGACATCATGGTTCGGTCAGCCGACTCAGAGAAGGGTGCATCGAAGAGATGACAGCCGCGCAGGACTTGCAGCTCGACTCCCTGTACTTCGGAAAGGCAGAGGGTAGGGACTTCTTGGGGATCGCCACGCTGGACCGGCACGCCTGGCGCGACGGCCACTTCCCCGAACGCATCCCGGACGGCGAGCACGTCTGGAGGATGTGGGTGGCCGGCGCCTACGTCTTCGTTGCCCGGGACGGTGCCCAGGTCGTCGGAGCGATCGTCGCCTTCCCGACCCGGCAAGCAACGTTGTTCGTTCACAAGGTGATGGTCGACAAGCGCTATCGGGGACGCGGGATCGGGACCAGGCTCTTCGACCTCCTGCTCGAAGACGTCGACGCCAACGTCCGCGCCGCGTGCTTCCTGACCGTCGACCCGGGCAACAACGCAGCCGTCAAGCGCTACGCGCGGATCGGCTTCACCGAGCGCGAGTTCGTGGCCGGCTACTACCGGGACGACGAGGACAGGTACGTCCTGACGCGGCCGGCCGCAGGGCGCTGAGCCTCGGCCGCCGTGGAGAAGACGGACCGCAACGCGCTCGTCGTGTTCCCGATCGTCGTCCTGGTCGCCGCCAGCGTCGCCGTGGCCGGCAGCCGGGGTGGGGCCACGGCGTTCGGCGTCCCAGTCTTCGCCCTGTGCGTCGCGCTGGCCTTCGTGATCCAGTGGCTGGCCTTCATCCCGGCCTTTCTGCTGCAGAACGAGGGCTGGTTCGATCTCACCGGCAGCGTCACGTACGTCACGGTGACGGGCGTCGCGGTTCTGCTCGGGCCGACGCCCGACGCGCGGTCATTCGTCCTGCTGGCGCTGGTCGTGATCTGGGCGGCGCGCTTGGGCACGTACCTGTTCCGCCGCATCCGCAAGGCCGGCAAGGACGCGCGCTTCGATGCGATCAAGCCGTCCTTCATCCGCTTCCTCAACACCTGGACCCTGCAGGGGCTCTGGGTGAGCCTTACGCTCGCCGCCGCCCTGGCGGCGATCACCACGAGCGTCCGCAAGGAGCTCGGTGCCGTCGCGCTCGTCGGGCTCGTGGTCTGGGTCGCCGGCTTCGCCGTCGAAGCGGCGGCCGACGTCCAGAAGAGCCGCTTTCGCGCGGACCCGGCCAACAAGGGCGCCTTCATCCACGCCGGGCTCTGGTCCTGGTCGCGCCACCCCAACTACTTCGGCGAGATCGTCATCTGGATCGGTGTGGCGGTCGTCGCCCTGCCGGTCTTGCAGGGCTGGCAGTACGTGACGCTGATCTCCCCCGTGTTCGTCATCCTGCTGCTCACCCGCGTCAGCGGGGTGCCGCTGCTCGAGAAGAGGGCCGACGAGAAGTGGGGCGGCCAGGATGACTACGAGGCCTACAAAGCGCGCACCTCGGTCCTCGTGCTGCGGCCGCCGCGGCGCGCCGCAAAGAAGGGCCGCGGGACGTGAGCGCTTTCGCGCAACTCGCTGGGATCAAGAGCGTGGCGCCGATCAGCGCGGTGGATCGGGCGCTTTGCTCGAGAAGGCGTCTCGCAGAAGGCGCCCGGCGCGCCGCAGTCTGAGCACGTCGGCGGCGCGCGGCGACAGCCTGTTGACGCAGGCGATCAGGCGATTCGAGCGGCCCATGACGGCGACCCGCTTGCGCTGCAGGAGCGCGGCGAGGACGAAGTCGGCGACGCGCTCGGGCGGCACCAGCGGCGAGCCTATGCTGGTCCACAGCTCGCCGTAGGGCCGCTCGGCTTGCGTGTCCGCGGGAGCGGGACACGCGTAGCACAGGCGCACGTCGCGCCCTTCGAGGGGAAGCTCGCGATTCATCGACTCACAGAAGCCGGCGACCCCGGCGCGGGAAGCGACGTCGACGGAGTAGTAGGGCAGCGCGAGCCGGCCGTCGGCGAAGCCGCCGAGGATCGCGATGGTACCTCCATCGTTGATCAGAGGCACGAAGGCTCGCGTGGCCAGGATGGGCCCCATGAGGTTGAGGCCGACCTCGGCGGCGATCTCGTCGGCGCTGTGCGCGGGCAGATCCTTGCGCACGTC